>OLRL01000182.1_pt1 | contig 60499 bp, 57 predicted proteins | sample 1643201 | NCBI WGS metagenome assembly OLRL01 (sample SAMEA3136649, study PRJEB25190) | human gut metagenome | biome: human gut; feature: human-associated habitat; material: faeces | place: Austria | collected 2013
CTTCATAACCGCAGGTATTCCAGATTTCCTCTGTAATGTGAGGAGCAACCGGATTTAAGAGTGTAAGGAAAGTTCCGTACTCTTTTTTTGTAATGCTTCCCTTTTTCGCAAAATCGTTCAGAAGAGCCATAAGCGCCGCAATGGCAGTGTTATATTTCAGGCTTTCAAAATCATTGCTTACTTTTTTGATTGTCTGGTGCATCTTTGTTTCCATATCTGCACTGTAGGAATCCCCGTCTGTAAGAATATCCTGAAGCTTCCATACACGTTCCAGGAAACGGCGGCAGCCTTTTACGCCATTTTCAGACCAAGAAGCGCTGAGATCAAATGCTCCGATGAACATCTCATAAGTACGGAGCGTATCTGCGCCGTATTCGTTTACAATGTCGTCCGGGTTTACTACGTTTCCACGGGATTTTGACATCTTCTCGCCGTTCTCTCCCAGGATCATGCCGTGGGAAGTACGTTTCTGATACGGTTCCGGGCATGGCACAACCTGATTGTCATAAAGGAATTTATGCCAGAAACGGGAATACAGAAGGTGAAGAGTTGTATGCTCCATTCCACCATTGTACCAGTCAACAGGCATCCAGTATTTTAAAGCCTCCGGGCTTGCAAGAGCTTCTTTGTTGTGCGGGTCTGTATAACGCAGGAAATACCAGGAAGAACCAGCCCACTGCGGCATGGTATCTGTCTCGCGTTTTGCAGGACCGCCGCAGCACGGACAGGTTGTATTTACCCAGTCTGTCATAGCCGCGATCGGAGACTCGCCGTTATCAGTCGGCATATAGCTCTCTACCTCAGGAAGTTCCAGTGGAAGCTCGCTTTCCGGAATGGCAACGTATCCACATTTCTCGCAGTGTACAACAGGAATCGGCTCGCCCCAGTAACGCTGACGGGAAAATACCCAGTCACGAAGCTTGAAGTTTGTCTTTCCTGTTCCCAGTTTTTTCTCTTCCAGCCACTCAATGATTTTTTTCTTTGCCTCTGCAACTTCCAGACCGTCAAGAAAACCGGAATTAATCATTTTTCCTGTGGCAACATCTGTGAAGGCTTCTTCCTGTACGTTTTCGCCGCCTGCTACTACCTCGATGATCGGAAGGTTGAATTTCTTTGCAAATTCCCAGTCACGTGTATCATGAGCCGGAACTGCCATGATCGCGCCTGTTCCGTAGCTCATTAAAACGTAATCGGAAACCCAGATCGGAATCTCTTTTCCGTTTACAGGGTTGACTGCGCGGATACCGTCAATCTCTACACCTGTTTTATCTTTTGCAAGCTCGGAACGCTCGAAATCAGATTTTCTCGCAGCCTGTTCCTGATATTCACGGACAGCGTCCATGTTCCTAATCTCGTCTTTATATTTCTCAAGCATCGGGTGCTCCGGAGATACTACCATATAAGTTGCTCCAAAGAGCGTGTCCGGTCTTGTTGTATAAACAGTCAGCTTATCTTCTTTTCCTGCAACTGCAAAATCAACTTCTGCTCCCTGGCTCTTGCCGATCCAGTTTTTCTGGGAAACCTTTACGCGCTCAATATAATCTACGTCGTTCAGACCTTCCAGAAGCTTGTCTGCATACTCTGTGATTTTTAACATCCACTGACTTTTTACCTTGCGGACAACAGGAGAGCCACAGCGCTCGCATACGCCGTTTACTACCTCTTCGTTTGCAAGACCGACTTTACAGGAAGTACACCAGTTGATCGGCATCTCGCTCTTATATGCAAGGCCCGCCTTAAAAAGCTTCAGGAAAATCCACTGCGTCCATTTGTAATATTCCGGGTCTGTTGTATTGATTTCACGGTCCCAGTCAAAAGAATATCCCAGGGATTTTAACTGTTCTTTAAAACGTCCCACATTGCTTGCAGTTACGATCTTCGGGTGGATTTTATTTTTAATCGCGTAGTTTTCTGTAGGAAGACCGAATGCGTCCCAGCCCATTGGATAAAGGACATTGTATCCCTGCATTCTTCTCTTTCTTGCCACAATATCAAGGGCTGTGTACGGTCTTGGGTGACCTACATGGAGTCCCTGACCTGATGGATACGGAAATTCCACCAGAGCGTAATATTTTGGTTTGCTGTAGTCTTCAGACGCTGCAAAAGCTTTGTTGTCGTCCCAGACTTTCTGCCATTTTTTCTCAATCTTTTTATGATTGTACGGTACAGACATTGTTTCTTTCCTCCTGATTTAAAAAATACGTATTTCACAAAAGACCTGCTTTCGTAAAATAACAAAAGCCCTTCCTCTCATTTTAGAGACGAAGGGCAAAATTTCGTGGTACCACTCTAATTCACCAGAATTGCTTCCGATGCACTCATTAAATCTGTAACGGGATTTCCCGTTCAAAGCTACTTTCTTTCACTTTGAAAGCTCCAAGGCGAGTTCGAATTTCTGTATGCTGCCTCACACCAGCCGACAGCTCTCTGAAATACAGGGGATCATTCTACTACTCCTCTTCCAGGCATTTTTCTTATGACAGCTTACGCTGTAAACTATCTGTATTCTACCTGTACTTCCCTGTTTTGTCAAGTAGCTGCCGCTTTTTTACTGCAAAAGATAAATAAAATATCCGCCGTAACAGAGAAGCATAAGAATCCCTCCCGGTCTGGAAAGTTTTCTGTCCTTTACCACACAAATCCAGAGAAGAAGTCCCGCTGCCGCTGCAATGGCTGTATCAATAAGAAAGTTCGAAGCAAAGACAACAGGGGTGATAAGTGCAGTTGTTCCTACTACAAAAAGAATGTTGAAAATATTGCTTCCCACAATATTTCCGATGGCAATATCTGCTTTTCCTTTCCGCGCAGCAGAAACAGATGTAACCAGCTCAGGAAGGGAAGTTCCAAGCGCAACTATAGTAAGACCGATAAATCTCTGGCTTACGCCGACCGCTTTTGCAATGGCTGTGGCTGCATCTACCGTCACATCGCTTCCATACACAACAAAAAGCAGTCCGCCCACTGTCAGAATGAGAAGTTTCCATACAGGAAGCATTTCCTGCTCCTCCGGAATTTCCTCTTTATTTTTCATTGCCATCCAGAACAGATAGCCGAGATAAAGAAGAAAGGCAGCCCACAGGATCACGCCTTCCCAGAAAGTGATTTCGCCCCCTGTAAATCCAAGCCCCATAAATAAAAGAGTAATAAAAATCATATATGGGATTTCTATTTTTACTGTGGATTTCGCCACTGCAACTGTAACGATCGCAGAGGTGATTCCCAGTATGATCAAAATATTTAAAATATTACTTCCCACTACGTTTCCTACTGTAATATCTGCATTTTCCTTCATTGCAGCAGTAATGCTGACCGCCGCCTCCGGCGCGCTGGTTCCCATTGCCACAATCGTAAGACCTACTACAAGCTGCGGAATCCCGAATTTTTCCGCAATTCCTGCCGCTCCTTCCACAAACCAGTCTGCTCCTTTTACCAGCATGAGAAAGCCGAATGCCAGAAGCGCAAGCTGAATGATGATTTCCATCTCCTTCTCCTCCGTCTTTGTATTTACTTAATTTTTCAGGAAGCTTCTCCCGGAACCTCTGCAGGAGTCTCTGTTTCTACCACACCTTCTGCACTTCCTTCATCGCCTTCTACAGAAAGCACCGTACAGGCAGGCTCGCCCGCATTATAAGAAATGGTGATTTTATCTCCCACATCGTATTTTACAATTCCGAGAAAATCTGTGATCGGCACATCGAAAATCAGATCCTTATGATTTTCCAGCACAATATAGTAGTGGGTATTTCCGTCGATCACACCCTGCGCCATACGGCTGATCACGCCTGTAGCTTTTTTGGTATTTTCATCTGCCACTGCGCCGCCTGTGCCTTTTATCATTTTTTTGTATACTTTTTCACACTGCTGAACCGTATCGCCGATCGCCACATTCTGATACTGCTGGATATTTACCATTGCGTATTTCTTTACGAGTCCGGCATTATCTTTAAGGGCAAGGAAGTATGTCGGCTCTCCCGCAATATTTAAAAACAGCGGGAAGGTTGCCTTATATCCCAGGTTCTGTACCTGTCCCTCTGCGGAATCCATTGCAGAACGCTCCTCTGCTCCCGGAATCTCATAATATTTTGTCTCACTTGTACGCTGATTCATAAGAACAAAGCCTACGTTGGAGCGGTCGCCGCTTACAGAAGTCACGCCGGTGTAAACCCACACGTCGTCGTCCATTGCAAGGTAATTAAATCCGTCTGTTGTCTGAAGACAGCCCTTCTGTCCCAGAACACTGTTCAGGAAACCGTTGATCAGAGTTCCGTGATAATTATAAAGCTCAATTAAAAGGTCTGCCGGATACGCCCGGTCTACCCAGGTCGGACAGTCCTCTATTTTATAATCCTTACATTCTCCTGTAACTGCATTGCAGAGAACCACTCTTCCAATGGTCTGTCCTCCGAAAAGCCCGATATTGAATTTTTTTACAGGACAGATCCAGTAAGGAGTACCTTCGTCATCAATCTCAAAGCTTAACTGGTCAAAAATATATGTCGGGTATTTAAAACGAAGATGACGGTAAATATTTCTGTTAAAATATTCTGCCTCTGAGTAACGGATTCCCTTGTCCAGCTTTACAAGCTCCGTCTTCTGCGTTGCCATATCAATGGTGATATATGCAGGAATTCCATCTCTCATATTTGTAAGCCATTTGATCGGGCTTGCATATACAAGAGGGGTCACACGTACAGGACGTCCGTTATAATTAATCTGGGAGTACAGATCACTCACCTCAAACTGAGACACCATATCGACCATGCTTCCCATTTTTCTGTTTCCCAGAAGCATTGCAGATTCCTTGTCAAGAATCGGGATCTGGTCATAACGGATCTGCTCAATATCCTCCGTAAAATTTCCTGTTTCCGGCTCAATAAGCTCTCTGTATTTCTTCGCATTTACAATAGGAGAAGACAAAAGGCTTCCCACTGCAAAAACAACGACAACAAGAGCGATCACGCCAATGCCAAGCTTCAGTATCTTATTTGATTTCAGCTCTTCTGCAGTCCGGATATTTTTTCCGCCATAAAAAAACAGCGCCAGCGCCAGAACGGCAATGACAAAAATCCAGAAACCGCTGGAGTGAATGTTAATTGCAGGAAGAGTTACATAATAATAAACTCCTGCCGCAAGCAGTACGAGAAGCAGCATTAAAATTTTGCTCTTTCTAAACTTTCCTCTCATAAAAATCTCCTTTCTATTCGGTAAGGAGCATTATATCACGACACACCACAAAATACAATAAAGGAGCATAAGCCCTTTTGGAACTTATGCCCCGTTACTGTTTGTTCTTATTATTCTTCTGCTTTATCTAATTTATTTGCTCTTGCCTCGATCTCTTTTGCCTGAATATCACTCGGTGCCTGCTCATAACGCGCAAATTCATAGGAGAAATCTCCGCTTCCGCCGGTCATGGAACGAAGGTCTGTAGAGTATCCGTAGATTTCCAGCATAGGTACGTCCGCCTCGATCACAGTATTTCCGTCATGATCCGGATTCATACCGAGAACACGGCCGCGGCGTTTATTTAAATCACCCATTACATCGCCTGTATACTTATCCGGAACAGCTACCTTCATGGAAACGATCGGCTCTAAAAGTACAGGAGAAGCGTCCATAAATCCTTTCTTAAATGCCAGGATCGTCGCCATCTTAAATGCCATCTCGGAAGAGTCAACCGGATGGAAGGAGCCATCGTAAAGTGTCGCTTTTACGCCGACAACAGGATAAGCTGCAAGAGGTCCTTTCTGTACACATTCCTGAAGACCTTTTTCTACTGCCGGGAAGTAGTTTTTCGGAACAGCGCCGCCTACGACTACCTGCTCGAAAACGTATGGAGCTTCCAGATCTCCGGACGGCTCGAAACGCATTTTTACATGACCGTACTGTCCATGTCCGCCGGACTGTTTTTTATGCTTTCCTTCCACATCGGAATTCTTGCGGATCGTCTCGCGGAACGGAACCTTCGGCTTGCTTAATTCGATTTCCACTTTATAGCGTTCTTTTAATTTATTTACTACAATATCAAGATGCTGATCGCCCATGCCATAGAGAAGAGACTGGTGATTTGCACTGTCGTTGACTGCGCGAAGCGTTTTGTCTTCACTTGTCATTTTCGCAAGCGCCTGGGAAATCTTATCCTCATCGCCTTTTTTCACTGCTTTGTATCTCTTGTATGTATATGGTGTGGAAATCACTGCCTTCGGATAAAGGATCGGATTTGCCTTTGTTGCAAGGCTGTCTCCTGTCTGTACGCTTCCCAGTTTTGCAATGGCGCCAATATCGCCTGCGTGAAGCTCAGAAACCTCGATCGGTTTGGAGCCTTCCAGCACATACAGTTTATTGAGACGCTCTTCCTCTCCTTTTTCTACATTTAAGAGAGTATCGTCAGATTTGATAACGCCGGAGCATACTTTAATAAGAGAATATTTTCCGAGGAACGGGTCTGCGATCGTTTTCCATACGTAAGCAGATTTTACTTTTGCAAAATCGTAATTTGCCTCAAAAATTTCATTTGTCTTCTGTGCGATACCATTGCAGGAGCGTTTATCCGGACTTGGGAAATATCCGCAAATATCGTCAAGAAGGTTGGAAACGCCTCTTAAATTTACAGGTGAACCCATACATACAGGAACAATGCTTGCGTCCTGCACGTTCATGGCAAGAGCTGCTGATACTTCTGTCACTGAGAAAGTATCTCCCTCAAAGTAGCGGTCCATAAATTCTTCACTTGTCTCTGCCACGGATTCCATCAGGATTTCATGATATTTTTCCAGATATTCGTCAAGATATTCCGGAATCGGGCACTCTTCCTTGCCGGCTTTGTCAATATATTTTCTTCCTGCCTGTTTTACAACGTTTACATATCCCACAAATTTGCCGTTCTCACGGATTGGGAAATGGATCGGCGCGATCTTTTTGCCGTAAAGCTCTGTAAGCTCTTCCACAACTTTACGGTAACTTACATCGTCCACGTCCATATCTGTTACAAAAATCATACGCGGCAGTTTATATTTTTCACAGAGATTCCATGCCTTCTGTGTTCCAACCTGAACGCCGGCTTTACCTGATACTACGATGATCGCTGCGTCTGCTGCGCTTACAGCTTCCTCTACTTCTCCTACAAAATCAAAGTATCCCGGTGTATCCAGCACATTGATTTTTACTTTATTCCACGGTACGGGAATGAGTGTTGTAGAAATGGAGAACTGTCTCTTGATTTCTTCCTTATCATAATCGCTGACAGTATTGCCATCTTCTACTCTTCCGAGACGGCTAGTCATACCTGCCAGATATGCCATTGCTTCTGCCAGTGTAGTCTTGCCGGCTCCCCCATGCCCTAATAGGACTACATTTCTGATTCGGTCAGTTCTAAAAACGTCCATATGTAATACCTCCCTGTTTGTCTAATATGTCCATATTTTACTAAAATTCAAAACAAATTTCAAGTATTTTATATAAATTAATCTCAATTTTTTTCAAATTTCCTTGTCTAATTTCGTCATTTCCATATGTAATTGACTTTTTTCCCCGTATCTTTTAAAATATACAGGTAAATACGCAGTGGGAAAGGATAATATACATATGAAAACCATCGGTTTTATCGGTCTTGGTTTAATAGGCGGCTCTATTGCCAAAGCAATCCGAAAGCACCATTCAGATTACCGTCTTCTTGCCTATGACAAAAACAGAGAAACTCTCGCCGCCGCTTTAGAGAGCGGGATCATTGACGGGGTATGTGAAGAAAATGACAGCCGTTTCTTTTCCTGCGACTATCTTTTTCTCTGCACACCCGTCGAGTTTAATATAGAATATCTGAGTAAAATAAAAGATTCCATTCAGGACAACTGTATCGTCACAGATGTTGGAAGCGTCAAAGGCATGATCCACGAAAAAGTGGAATCCCTTCATCTTGGAAAGCATTTCATAGGAGGACACCCTATGGCAGGCTCGGAAAAATCCGGTTTTTCTTCTGCCGACGACCATCTTCTGGAAAATGCCTACTATATTATTACGCCGGGAGGAGAAGTACCTCTGGAGCGCCTTATGGATTTTACGGAGCTTATCACTTCTCTGGGCGCCATTCCTATGGTTCTCACAAGCGAGGAGCATGACTTTATTACTGCAGGGGTCAGCCATCTGCCCCACATTATCGCAGCCGCTCTTGTAAATCTTGTAAGCATTCTTGACAATGATGCAGAATACATGAAGACCATAGCCGCCGGAGGATTCCGTGATCTTACAAGAATCGCCTCCTCCTCTCCTGTTATGTGGCAGCAGATCTGCCTGGAAAACCAGGAAAATATTTCCAATGTACTGGACGATTATATCCGTATGCTGATCCAGATACGATACTTCGTAGACAACAAAGACGCAGACAGCCTTTATCAGCTTTTCGCCTCCTCAAGAGATTATCGTGATTCCATTGATGTGACAGACAGCGGTCTGATCAAAAAAGCCTTTGTGCTGTATCTTGATATAGCGGACGAGGCGGGGGGCATTGCCACCATTGCCACCATTCTTGCAATGGATAAGATCAGTATCAAAAATATTGGCATTATCCACAACCGGGAATTTGAAGAAGGCGTTCTGAAAATCGAATTTTATGAGGAAGACGCTATGAGACGCGCCTCCACCCTTCTTACAAAACGGAACTATACAATATATGAACGGTAGGATAAAAATATGGATATTAAAAAACTGAAAAATTTAAAAGGTACCCTTTCTGTTCCGGGAGACAAATCGATTTCCCACCGGGCGGTAATGTTTGGAGCTCTCGCACAGGGTACTACAAAGATCAGCGGTTTTCTTGAAGGAGCAGACTGTCTTTCCACAATCCGCTGCTTCCGGCAGATGGGCATTTCCATAGAGCAAAGCGGTTCTGAGGTACTTGTTCACGGAAAAGGGCTTCATGGGCTTTCCGCCCCTTCCGATATTCTTGATACGGGAAACAGCGGCACCACAACGAGATTGATTTCCGGGATTCTTGCAGGACAGCAGTTTTCCTCCACCCTTACGGGAGACGCTTCCATTCAGTCCCGCCCCATGAACCGGATCATGACTCCCTTAAAGGAGATGGGAGCAGATATTACAAGTTTAAAAAATAACGGTTGCGCGCCTCTTTCCATACAGGGAACGCAGCTTCACGGCATCCACTATAATTCCCCTGTTGCGTCTGCGCAGGTAAAATCCTGCATTCTTCTCGCAGGAATGTATGCGGACGGAGAAACAAAAGTAACGGAACCTGTTCTTTCCAGAAATCACACGGAAATCATGCTTCATTATTTCGGAGCAGACGTGCGCTCTTTTGGAACAACTGCTTCCATCTCTCCGGAACCAGAACTTACTGCAAGAGAAATTTCTGTTCCCGGTGATATTTCCTCCGCAGCTTATTTTATTGCAGCAGGGCTTCTCACTCCAAACAGTGAGATTCTTTTAAAAAACGTGGGAATCAATCCTACAAGAGACGGTATTCTTAAAGTGTGCCGCCAGATGGGCGCAGATATTACCCTTTTAAATGAGAAATATCAGGGAGAACCTACTGCTGATATTCTTGTCCGCACAAGCAGTCTTCACGGAACAACCATAGAGGGAGATATGATTCCAACTTTAATTGACGAACTCCCCGTCATTGCCATAATGGCTGCTTTTGCACAGGGCACTACGATTATCCGCGACGCCCAGGAACTGAAAGTAAAAGAATCCGACAGAATCGCCGTCATGTGCAGCAATTTAAAACGTATGGGGGCAGACGTCACGCCAACTGAGGACGGCATGATCATAAATGGAGGAAAGCCCCTTCACGGAGCCTGCATTGATTCTCATCTTGACCACCGCATCGCCATGTCTTTTGCAGTGGCAGGTACAATTTGTGACGGAATCCTTTCCATAAACGGGGGCGAATGTGTGAATATTTCCTATCCGGAATTTTATAAAGACCTGTACTCCCTGTCAAAATAGAAATTTTTATATTAGACTAAAATTATCCTTTTTATTTTCTGTAAAATATCGTATAATCATATTGAACTCATTACATACTACAAATAGAAAGGAGCAGTTTTTATGAAAATTTTATTTTATGGCACTAAAAATTATGACGAACAGTTTTTCCAGAAGCTTCTGCCTTCTTTTCCGGGAATAGAAATTAAATTTATTGAGGCAAATATCCATGTGGAAACGGCTGCTCTTGCAAAAGGCTATGACGCCATCTGTGCATTTGTAAACGCAGATCTTGGCACAGATGTGATTGAGGAGCTGCACCGGTGCGGCGTAAAGCTGATTCTTATGCGGTGCGCAGGATATAATAATGTGGATCTTGACACAACAAAAAAATACGGGATTGCAGTAATGCGCGTGCCGGGCTACTCCCCGGAAGCCGTAGCAGAACACGCAATGGCTCTTGTTCTCACAGCAAACCGCCATACTCATAAGGCATATATTAAATGCCGTGAAAACAACTTTGCCTTAAACGGTCTTATGGGCGTAAATCTCTATCAGAAAACAGCCGGCATTGTGGGAACCGGTAAAATCGGTCAGGCAATGGCACGGATCTGCCGCGGTTTCGGCATGAATGTGATCGCATATGACCGTTATCCAAACGATGCTCTTGATTTTGTAAAATATGTATCCCTTGATGAGCTTCTCTCTTCCAGCGATCTGATCAGTCTTCACTGCCCGCTGACAGACGAGACAAAACACATGATCAATGAAGACTCTATCTCCAAAATGAAGGACGGCGTCATTCTTGTAAACACTTCAAGAGGGGGGCTTATTAAAACAGACGACCTGATCGCAGGGATCCGCGACCACAAATTCTTCGCCGTCGGTCTTGACGTATATGAAGAGGAGACAGATTTTGTGTACGAAGATATGTCCGAGCGCATTCTTCCAAGCTCTACCATTCAGCGTCTTCTCTCCTTCCCCAATGTGACCATGACTTCTCATCAGGGATTCTTCACAGAGGAAGCCCTTACGAATATTGCGGAAACGACTCTGGAAAATGCAGCGGCATTTATGAACGGAGAGGAATTGAAGAATCAGGTGCTTTCCTGATGACCTGTTCTGTACTTTAGTCAGATTATAAAAAGCATAAAACCACGACATACCTGCATATCGTGGCTTTATGCTTTTTTCAATCCCGGCAGAGTTTAATACACCTGCTCAAAGGTTTCCATGTTATCGCCTGTATAGAAAATCTGTCCGTCATTTGTGTAAATGACCTTCTCTTCTCCTCTTTCCCCCGGCTCTACATTGACGTCGCACTCATAAAATACTCTTCCCTCTTCCTCAGGAAGCATTTTATCGGCATTATTATATTCGTCTCCTCCGATATTTTTTCCCGGAGCCACATCGGAAAGATTATCCGCCCCATCGCTCCACCCAAGATCTCGGGCTTCTTTCTTTGTTATATAATTGGAAGGAAGATGTCCGTATTCATGAATATAGCGAATGACATCGTCTTTATCTGTATAGGTCCCGGTTCTCTCAAGTTTTGCTTCTTTTGAAGCTTCCTTATTCGTTTCCTCTGAACTTTCTTCCAGTTCTACTTCCGGATCATCCACGAGCATATCCTCGTCCATCACCTCGAACTGATCGTCTCCCTGATCTCCTTCCTCCAAAGCCTCAAGCTCCTCCTCGTCAAGGGGAACAAGATCCTCTGAAAAAATCTCTTCCTCTGACTCTTTTCCGCAGCCTGCCGCCGCAAAAGCCAGCATAGCCATAAGACCTGCTGCAAAAATCCGTGATTTCTTCATGTAAGCCTCCTTTATCTGCTCTCTTCGTTTAATTTCTTTCCGAGATTTCTTACCGCCTCTAAAATATCTTCTCTTTCTTTTACAGGAACTTTGTCTGTTTTATCAACATATACCGTATCCAACACCTGGCAGTTTAACTGGTTAAGAAGCATTTTGGAAGTGCTTTCCGCTTTTTCTCTCGGTCCGATGCTTCCCGCCGCAAGAAGAATCCCTCCTGTCTTTTTCTTCGGCACAGGGTCTTCTTTTCTTATATATCTGGCGCTGAAATACGTCTGCAGGCGGCTTAAAACAGCGAGCAGCATTCCCGTGATTTCCTCAAAATACACAGGAGATGCAAGGATAATGTGGTCGCATTCCTGAATATAATCAAAAATCTCCTGCATTTCGTCTTTTATGGCACAGCCTTTATTCTCAAAACACCATCTGCAGTCAATGCAGGGACGAATATCTGCATAGTATGCGTCCAGAACTCTTACCTCTCCTTCCAGTTCCTCTTTTAATGCGTTGATCATTGTCATAGTATCTCCCTTTTTTCTTGGAGAACCGTTTAATATCAGTGTTTTTCTCATTTCTTACTCCTCGTATTTTTCTCTTAAAAGTGAGATTTCCTCTGCCCAGCCTGCATCGTCATTTGGAGTTTCCAGAATAAACGGGATTCCCTTTAACGCAGGGTGACGGGTAACGGCGGAAAGGGCTTCCAGTCCAATCTCTCCCTGTCCTATTTTTGCATGGCGGTCCTTATGGCTTCCCAGTCCGTTCATACTGTCGTTTAAGTGGATTGCCTTTAAATTCGAAAGACCGATTATGTGATCAAACTCTTCTAAAACCTCATCCAGATGATTCACAATATCGTATCCTGCGTCCCACACATGACAGGTATCAAGGCACACTCCCAGCTTTTCTTTCTTTTCCACGAGATCCATAATGGCACGGATTTCCTCAAATCGACCGCCTACCTCGGAACCTTTTCCTGCCATTGTCTCCAGAAGGACGGTGGTGGACTGCTCGTCTGTGAGAACATCGTTTAAAATTTCCGCGATTTTCTGAATGCCGGTCTCCACGCCCTGTCCCACATGGCTGCCCGGGTGGAAATTATAATAATTTCCCGGAGTTGCCTCCATGCGTTTCATATCATCCGCCATGATCTCTCTTGCAAAATCTCTTAAATCTTCTTTCGCAGCACAGGCATTCATCGTGTACGGTGCATGAGCTACTATCTTACCAAAATGATTCTCCTCTGCGATTGCAAGAAATTTTTCCACATCTTTCAGATCCAGTTCTTTTGCCTTTCCGCCTCTTGGATTTCTTGTGAAAAATGCCAGAGTATTTCCCCCGTTTTTCACCATCTGACGTCCCATAGCCGCATATCCTTTAGAAGAAGACGCGTGATTTCCAATATATAACATAAACTTAAATTCCTTTCTGTTTCATAGTCGTTTTTTATTTTACCAAAAATATTTTAACATGAAAAGAGATAGTTATTGACGGAATGCATAAAAATTCATATAATTTTAATAGATTTTAGAGGGAGGTTATAAATCTATTATGAAAGAACGCGAAAAGTTTTCTTCACGGCTTGGCTTTATTTTAATTTCTGCCGGCTGTGCAATCGGAATTGGAAATGTGTGGAGATTTCCGTACATTACCGGTCAGTACGGAGGCGCTGCCTTTGTTCTGATTTATCTTATATTCCTTTTGATTCTCGGTCTGCCTATCATGGTAATGGAATTTTCTGTGGGACGTGCCAGCCGACACTCTGCTGCCAGAAGCTTCCATATCCTGGAGCCAAAGGGAACAAAATGGCATCTTTACAGTTATGGCGCCATGCTTGGCAACTATCTTCTTATGATGTTCTACACAACCGTAGGCGGCTGGATGCTTGCATATTTTGTCAAAACAGCAAAAGGAACCTTTACAGGACTGAATCCTTCGGCTGTGGAAGGCGTATTTAATGATATGCTGGCAAATCCTGTGGAAATGACCATCTGGATGGGAATCACTACGGTTCTGGGCTTTGGCATCTGCAGCATGGGATTTCAAAAAGGCGTGGAGCGGATTACAAAGGCCATGATGGTATGTCTTCTCGGCATTATGATCCTTCTCTGCATTAAGAGCCTGACTCTTCCAAACGCTTCAGAAGGTGTGAAGTTTTATCTTCTTCCTGATTTTGAGCGTCTGAAAGAAAACGGTCTCGCACAGGGGATTTACGCAGCGATGGGACAGGCTTTCTTCACTTTAAGCCTTGGCATCGGCGCACTTGCCATTTTCGGAAGCTACATAGGAAAAGACAGAAGCCTTACAGGAGAGGCGATCCAGATCGGGATTCTCGACACATTTGTCGCACTGACAGCAGGCCTTATCATTTTCCCCGCCTGCTTCTCTTTCGGTGTAGACCAGACGCAGGGCGTGGGACTTGTTTTTGTCACACTTCCAAATGTATTTAATCAGATGACAGGCGGACGCTTCTGGGGAGCTCTCTTCTTTATCTTTATGAGTTTTGCCGCCCTTTCCACCATCATTGCCGTATTTGAAAATATTTTAAATTTTGCTATGGAGCTTTGGGGCTGGAGCAGAAAAAAAGCCGTTCTCATAAACGGGGCTGCCATTCTTATTTTATCTATGCCCTGCGTACTCGGTTTTAATGTATGGAGCGGATTTCAGCCCTTTGGTCCGGGAAGTACTATTCAGGATCTTGAGGACTTTATCATTTCCAACAACCTGCTTCCTATCGGAAGCCTTGTATATCTCCTCTTCTGTGTCACACGATACGGCTGGGGCTGGAAAAACTTTGTGGCAGAAGCAGACAGCGGAAACGGGCTCAAGTTCCCCAAATGGGCACGGCCTTATCTTACCTTTGTGCTTCCGCTGATTGTCCTTATTATTTTTGTTATGGGTTACTACGATAAATTCTTTAGCTGACCTGCTTAGAAAAAGGAGATTATTATGAACGATTCCCCACGAAAGAGAAATGCCCGTCCGGATACTTCCAGAAGAAATGCAGCCCTACAAAAGAAAATGCGGCAGCAGAAAATCCGGCGGCAGAAAGCGCTTCTTATAGGAGGAGGGCTGCTTCTCCTCTTCCTGCTCTCTATGGGCACTTCTGCCTGCATCACAAGAAACCGCAAGGCAAAAGAAGCCGCGGCACAGGCAGAACAGAAAAAATCCCAGGAAAAAGAAGCAAAAAAAGAAACGAAAAAAACTTTTGATCCTGTTTCTCTCACAGTCAGCGTAGTGGGGGACTGTACCCTTGGCACAGACGAAACCTTTGATTACAGCACCAGTTTAAACGCTTATTTTGACAATTACGGAAGCTCCTATTTCCTTCAAAATGTAAAACCAATTTTCTCTGCTGATGATCTGACTATCGCAAACTTTGAAGGAACGCTTACAGAATCTGATGCAAGAGAAGACAAAACCTTTGCATTTAAGGCTCCTGCCTCTTTTGCAAAAATTCTTACAGACGGAAATGTGGAAGCAGTCACAACTGCCAACAATCACAGCCACGACTATGGCGAACAGGGCTTTACAGACACTTTAAACGCGCTGGACGCAGAGGGGATCACGCATTTTGGCTATGACGAAACAGCCGTGATGGATATTAAAGGTGTAAAAGTCGGACTTGTGGGTATTTACGAGCTGAAAGACCATATGGAACGCGCCCAGCAGGTGAAAGATAATATTGCAAAAGTAAAAGAAGAAGGCGCGCAGCTTATTATTGTTATCTTCCACTGGGGAAATGAAAAAGAAGAAGTCCCTGACAGCAATCAGATGGCTCTCGGACGCCTTGCCATTGACGAGGGCGCTGACCTTGTATGCGGTCATCACCCTCACGTTCTTCAGGGTATTGAAACATACAAAGGAAAAAATATTGTATACAGTCTCGGAAATTTCTGCTTCGGCGGCAACAGCGCTCCAAGCGACATGGATTCCATGATTTTCCAGCAGACCTTTACGATCACCGAAGACGGCGTACAGGCGGATAACGTAACAAACATTATCCCCTGCTCCATCTCTTCCGAGTATGGATATAACAATTACCAGCCTACTCCTGCAGAAGGCGAGGAAGCCCAGAGGATCAAAAATAAAATTGAAGAAAGAAGCGCGATGATTCCCGCGAGCGAATCATAATACAGCGCGGAAAAGCCGGCAGCACCTCTGATAATTCAGTCAGGCATCTGCCGGCTTTTTCTTATTTTTTCTCTGTTTTCTTAAAGCTCCGCGATACGGCTCACTCCCACATAAATTTCCTGTATTTTATACCAGGTGGGATAATCTGTAATCCCTGTCTGGGGCAGACCGAAAATCCCCTGAAATTCCCGAACTGCCTCTTTTGTGGCAGGTCCGTAAATGCCGTCTGCATTGATTGTGGGAAGCGCAGGATATGCTTCTGCAATAACATTTAACTGCTCCTGGATCTGGCGAACCTTATTGCCGGACGAGCCAATATTCAGGTCATATCCCGGCCAGGAGGACGGGATTCCGGAAACCTCTTCCGCCACATTGATGTACATATCATTTCCGTAGAAACTTCTTATGATCTCAATGGGCGAATATCCTCTGTCTCCAAGCTCTTTACTTCCCCACTGGGTCATCCAGCCTCTGTCCCGGCATTTTACTCTGTTTCCGTCACAATACTGAGTCAGAATAGGCTGCCGCACATTGGGCCTGGAAAGATAATTTTCAAACAGCTCATCTACAATCCTGTCTATAGTGTCAAATATATTTCTGCCCCGTATCCACTTGTGGTCGTAGGCGGTGGAGGAGGTTATGGTAAAATCATATCCTTTATTCCGGTACCACTCCGTATAAACCCGGTTTAAGGTAAACGACATGATTGCCAGCACATTGGCGCGTATGGTATCGTCCGGCCATGTAGCATAAATTTCACTGCTTGCCACATTTTTAATATAGTCCCTGTACCGCACATAAAAATTCCGGGCGCTGTTATCTCCCACGGGACCGTCATGCACAACTACAAATTCCGGAATTACAACACGGCTCAGAACAATCTCTCCCGATTCACTGACCGGCTTAATTTCCGCTTCTTCAATCTTTGGCGGATATTCTCCAAACAAAGTATGCGGACCAATTACAATGCGGCTGTATCCCGGTCCTTCCTCTTTTCTTGGCTCTATTCGAATTGCCTGTTTTGCCAGAACATCAGGAAGCACCTCCGTTCCCGATGTCTCTCCGTTTGCAAATCCCTCCGCTTCCACCTGTATGGTATACTCTGCGTAAGGCTGTTCCTCCACAGGCTCCATGCTGTAATCAAGGGGCGGCGTTTTCATATCAAGAACAGGGGTTTTTCCGGATTCATCTGTGCGAAGCTCTTCTACGGTACTTTCCGGATCTCCGGAATAGGAAATCCTTACCACCGCATTTTCAACAGGTCTGCCGTCCTCGCTGTTTACCACCGTGATCTGAAGCTGGCCTTTATCTACATTTTCCTGCTGCATGCGCATTTTTGACTGATACATACAAAACCTCTTATATGCTTTCATATCATTTTATGCAGGCAGAAAAAATTCAGCACAATTATGATGTCGTCTTTACAGGAGCTTCATCTTCCCTTCCATCAACGAAATTTATATACATCTCTTCCTCCGGTATTTTCTCCATGCAACTGCGGATATGCGGCCATATTTTACTGATTTTCTCCTCCGGGATTCCCCAGATAGCTGCACTTGAACCGACGCAGTGCATAAACATATCTACCGGATCATACTTTTCAGGATACTCACACATCATACGCAGACACCCGGTAACAAAACCATAGGCAGAAGAAAAGGCAAGCTGTGAAATATTCTTTTTTTCCCAGAACGCACCCCACATAGCTTCGTAGATGGTATAATAAAAATACGTCATGTCCTTTTTTCCGGTGTATACCGGGTAATCCATACATATTTGAAGCTGAAAACGACGCAGCTTTTCGTCCTCATGAATTTTTTTCCAGAAAATGCACATAGCCAGCAGATACTGATACTGCGGTTCTATACAGTACCGCTGCGCAATATTTTTAAAACCAATTATATACTCCCATTGCACTTCATAACGCATATCCTCTTTTGACGAAAAATGATAATATAAAGTGCTGCGATTCACATGAGCAAGGCGGCATATGTCAGAATAAGAAGTTTCGTGGTATCCCTGTTCGTAAAAAAGCCGCTTACATACCTGTATAATTCCTTTGCGCGTAAACATTCCGTTTTCATAATGTCCCATCTTTATACCTCAAATAAATTCCAACAAATTAATACTTTTGTTTGATTTTATGCAATATAACCAGTTTTCATTAACTTTTTTCAGCTTATATTGTAGCATATTATCAACATTAGGTCAATCAAACGGTTTCAAAACCGTCTTTTCATCTAAAATTTCCACTGAGATTTCCGAGAACCGTTTTCCGTTCCGGACAGTCTCAGCGTACAAAGGAGGAATAGTATGGAAACAAACAAACTGTATCAGAAAAAATATGACGCTTTTCAAAAGGCTGTCAACCGCCAGGAAGGTCCTTACGTGCCTACCGCTATAACAAATAACGGCGGCGGTCTGTTCTGGGACGGAAAAACTGTTTTTGATGTGGCAGGAAATCCCGATGCATACGCAAAGGCAATTACCTCTTTTCTTGATGAGATGTGGGTAGACGCCAATGTCCTGTCCGGTCTGACCACAACACCGCGCCTGAATACGGTCTTTCCTACCTCAGAAAACCGTTTCGCGGCAGACGGTACGCTGACCCATCTTCAAAATCCTATGATGAAACCGGAAGAATACGATCAGCTTATTGAAAACCCGAAATCCTTCATTGCCAATGTGCTTCTCCCGAGAAAATATCCTTATCTCTATGAAAGCCGTGAAAAGACAAAAGAAATTTGAAAAACCTACGCAGAGGAAATGGCAAATGGATTTGTCGGGCAGATGAATCATACTCATAAATATCTTACAGAAGTTTACGGCGTTTATAATTGTGTAAATATGGGCTGTATGATCAACACACCGCTTGATCATCTTTTTGATTATTTCCGGGGATTCCGGGGTACTCTTACAGATTTGCGCCGCCAGCCGGAGAAGGTTCAGGCTGCACTCGATGCTATCTGGGAATACAAAAATGCCCCTGTGACAGCCGTTCCGTATAACGCTTCTCTTGGCTTTCCGTTCCAGCCATGCCACATTCCGGCATATTTAAGCCCGAAGCAGTTCCGGGAACTGTACTGGCCATATGAAAAGAGACTGATTGAATGGGTATCCTCTGCAGGAGGAAAAATTTTCCTTATTATGGAAGGACGATGGGAAAATATTATGGACTGCTTCCTGGACGCTCCCAAGGATTCCCTTGTACTGGCTGTGGATGACGACGATATTTTCAAGGTTCACGAAATGCTCGGAGAACATCAGATTATCTGCGGCGGTCTGAAGCTTGCGGATACCCGTCTGAAAAAATTTGACGATATTAAAGACAGCATCAAACGTGTTATTGATACCTGCGCTCCCGGAGGCGGATTTATCTTCTCCACAGATAAAAACTTCGTAACCCCGGGCGATATAAACCCGACCTTAGTCGAATGCTTTAACTTTGCACACGAATATTCAAGCAAATAATCAAAAGGAGGTTTTTCATATGACAAATCAGGAATATCTGGATTCTATCGCAGCAGAACTGATGGAAGATACCGAATGGGAACTGCCTCCTGAGCTCCGTATTTTCCTTACGAATAATCTGGAGTGGGGTCTGTTGGGATTATAACAGAAGGAGGCAGTAAAATGATTACTCTCTGTATTGACTCTCCAAATGCCGCGCTTCTGGCACGGATTCTGGAAGAGGGACATGTAAAAAAACCGGGTATGGTAAATTCCGTCAATGAAGAAGGAACAAAATGCGAAACAATCTTTCCCCTGATTGCCGGTACGTCGTGGGAGGTCATCGGACTGGCATGTGACCAGGACGGAATTCCCGCCGATCCCGTAAAAAAAGCAGATATTGCCAAACGTATTATTGATAAAGCAGATAAATATGGTGTAGCTCTGAATCAGCTTCATATCGATCCCTGTGTTATGGCTCTCGCAACCATGCCAGGCGCTATGGAGGATTTCTGCCGCTGTATTGAAGATATTCACTCTTATGCACCGGAAGTAAAAATTACCGGCGCAATTTCCAATATCAGCTTCGAAATGCCTGCCAGAAAATATGTCAATATGAACTGTATGGCCTACGCAATCAAAGCCGGTCTGGACAGTGCTATCATAGATCCCTGTTCTCAGGATATGATGGGAACCATTTATGCCTGCGAAGCGCTGTGCGGCAGAGACCGGGGCGGTCGTAAATACAACCGCGCTTATCGTCAGGGAAAATTCGGACAGAAAAAACTGTAAAGGAGATTTCATATATGATTAATTTTGATAAACTGGCAAATGCTATGGGAGAACTTGATGAAGATGTTGTTCAAGAAGAAGTCAGATCGGTTACTACAGCCGAAGAAGCCAATCAGGCAATGGAAGCCTGTCAGGCAGGCATGAATACAGTCGGCAGACTCTTTGAAGAAGGAGAATACTTTGTAGGTGATCTGATTTTTGCCGGCGAGCTTATGACTGATGCAGTAGAGGTTCTCAAACCGCTTCTTGCTTCCTCAGAAAGCACCGGAACAAAAACAAAAATGATTCTCTGTACCGTCAAAGACGACCTGCACGACATCGGCAAAAATATAGTCCGTTCCATGCTGGAGGCAGGAGGCTTTGAAGTACTGGATCTTGGTATCGATGTTGCTCCCGAAAAAATCATCGAGACAGCCAAAGCAGAAAATATCCACATCGTTGCTCTTTCCGGTGTTCTCACACTTGCTCTTGATTCCATGCGCAAAACCATTGCCGCATTTAAAGAAGCCGGTATGGACGATGTAAAAATCATCATTGGCGGATGTCCTGTCACAGAAGATGCCGCAAAATCTATGGGCGCAGACGAGTGGGCATACAGTCCGCAAAAAACTGTGAAAGTCTGCTCAGAGTGGGCAGCAGAACTCAGCGCATAAATCCAGCCTGTTTTCCGGGACTGCCGCAAAAGGAATGTATCCATCTGCGGCGGTCCCGTCTTTTCATACTCCATAGGAGGTAATGCCATGTATAAGCTAACAGTTCTGCCACACTGCATCAGCTGCCATGTTTTGCCCGGTTCCACGATCATGGCAGCTCTGCGAAGCAATCACATATTTTTAGACTCTCCCTGCGGCGGAAATGGAACCTGTAAAAAATGCCAGGTAATTGCAAACGGAAAAACAGTGCTTGCCTGTCGGACCATTGTTGACCGTGACATGACTATAGAACTTCCCGAAACTGCCGCTCTTCACGTTCTGCAGGACGGTATCTGCAAAAAACAGGAAATAGACCCGGAAGCTCCCGGATACCTGATTGCCTTTGACATCGGAACAACCTCTGTTGTCTGCTTCCTTCTGGATCCGGAAAACGGAACAGAATTAGCCAAAAGCAGCCTGCTGAACCCTCAGACTACTTTTGGAGCAGATGTTATTTCCAGAATTCAGTCTGCGCTTCACGGCAGCCTGGAACAGGAAACAGAAGCAATCCGTCAGGGAATGTCTTCTCTGATCCAGACTGTATGCCGCGATGCGCAGATTACTCCTGAAGAAATCGGAGTTGTGTCTGTCGTTGGAAACCCTGCCATGCAGCAGATCTTTCTTGGAATTTCTCCTTTCAATCTGACAGAAATCCCATTTTCTCCTGTTCTGACAGAAGCCAAAGCCGTTTCCTGTCAGAAGTATTTAACAATCTGTCCCAACGCAGTCCTTCTGATCGTGCCGGACATATCCGGTTATATAGGAGCAGATACTATGAGCTGCCTTCTTGCTACAGAACTTTACCAGAAAGATGAAACGACTCTTCTGGTGGACATTGGCACCAACGGAGAACTTGTACTTGGAAATAAGGATCAGATGGTCGCCTGCTCTACGGCAGCCGGTCCCGCTCTCGAGGGCGCAAATCTGCAGTGTGGTATGCGGGGAACAAACGGAGCCATTGACCATGTCTGGCTCGAAAACGGTCATATTGCATACTCGGTAATCGGAGATGGAGAAGCCCTCGGGCTATGCGGTTCCGGCATTATCGATGCCGTTGCCGCCGGTCTTGAAATGGGATTGCTGAACAGGCGAGGACGGATTCTGAACGAATCGCATACATTTTTTATCACGCCGCACATTTATCTTACACAAGATGACATCAGACAGATCCAGCTGGCTAAAGGCGCTATCCATGCCGGAATTTCCCTGATGACAAAACAGCTTGGTCTGGATATAACAGATATTCGGAAAGTATTGTTGGCCGGAGCTTTCGGAAGCCATCTAAGACCGGAAAGCGCCTGCCGTATCGGTCTTCTTCCGGAAGAGCTCCTCTCCAGAATCACCTCTGTTGGAAATGCTGCGGGAAGCGGCGCAAAAATGCTCGCCTGCAACAAACGCCTGCTGCCTCTCACACAGCAGCTTGCGAAGAACATTACATTTACAGAACTTGCCAGTCTGGAGGAATTTCCAAAAACATTTGCAAAATCTATGAATTTCCGGGAGGTGTTTCCATGAATCACTGGATACAGCAGGCAAAAATCACCGGCTTTGATAAAGCAGTTCTTTTTGATCCGCATATACTTAAATCAAGAGAAGATGTACGCGCCATGTGCGCTTCTGACCGCTGCAGTGCATACGGAAAAAACTGGACATGCCCGCCTGCATGCGGCACCCTTGAGGAATGTCAGATTCAGATGCACAGCTACAAAAACGGGATTCTTCTTCAAACTGTGGGACATATGCAAAAAACTATCGACAGCAGATGTTACCGGGAAACAGAAAAGCGGCACATGAAAAATCTGTATGCTTTTGCCGGGCAGCTTCGCCAGTCTTACCCCAACGCCCTTTGCCTTGGCGCCGGCGGCTGCCGAATCTGCAAACAATGCGCCTACCCGGACAGCTGTCGTTTTCCTGAAAAAGCCATGTCCAGTATGGAGGGCTACGGCCTGTTTGTGACAAAGGTCTGCCACGATGCCGGACTTTCCTACTACTACGGCGAAAAAACAATCACATATACAGCCTGCGCTCTTTTCTAAGCACTTCTGTAAAAGAGAGATTTTCTTGCATTTTTCTGCAAAACCATTTAAAATAGAAAATATTCAGAACGTATATTCTCTTATTTTATTTACATCTTTGTTTACGGAGGTACTGCAGATGAATCCCATAATTTATATTCCCGCTATCTGTATTTTTTTACTTATCCTGCTTTTTATCCTGTACCGCAGGAAAAATTATTATCCTTACGCAGCCCGGCATCTTCTGACAAAAAGAGAATACCGTTTTTATCTTCTCTTAAAAGAAGCGGCAGACGAATATCACTATATCATCTGCCCTAAGGTCGGAGTAAAAGATCTTCTGGCTGTAACGGATAAAAAGCAATATATGAAGTATTTTCATAAAATAGCCCAGAAGCATGTGGATTTTGTAATCTGCGATAAAGATTTATATGTGCTTTTTGCCATCGAGCTGGACGACAGCACACACGAGACAAGAGATGCCAGAAAACGGGATCATTTAAAAGACAAAGCTTTTGCTGCTGCCGGAATCCCTTTAAAAAGAATTACCGACATTGACAAAAAGCAGATCCGCAAACTGTTTCGCTGAAAAACGTCTGCCGCATAAGACTCAAATTTTCTGTAACGCAAAAGAGACACGAAGAATCGATTTCGATTCCCATGTCTCTTTTATTACTGCCCGTTTTCAGAATATCTTCAAAATATCGTTGTACATTACCACGACCATAAGCGCCATCAAAAGCATCAGCCCCGCAAAGTGGATTGCTCCTTCTATCTGACGGTTTACCGGCTTTTTGCGCACCGCCTCCACAAGAAGGAACACAAGACGTCCTCCGTCAAGCGCCGGCAGAGGAAGAAGGTTCATAACGCCAAGGTTTGCAGAAAGAAGCACTGCCATGTTCAGCATATTCATCCATACCATCAGCGTTCCTTCACTTTTGCTTGACTCATACGTATCGCCGATGGCGTCTACCACACCTACGGGACCGCTTAAATCCTTCACTCCAAGGCTTCCTGTCACAAGCTCCTTAAGGCTTAATATCGTAGTTCTCACCATGTATTTCATTTCCATGAAGCCATATTTTATTACATCAAATCCAGTTGCTTTTTCAGCCCATACATTGTATACAAAACCAAGATTCGGCGTCCTGTACTCTTTCGGCGTAATTTTTGCCTCATATTCCAGACCGTCTCTGGAGTACGTGATTGTTACCTCCTCGCTTGTAAGCGGATTTTCTTCGATATATTTTTCATAAGCCGCCCCATCTGGAATTTCCACTCCGTTTATGGAAGTGATCACATCACCCGGCTGTACTCCTGCGTCTTCAAGAGGCATATCCGGTATTAAGGACGCCACCTCCATAGATTCTGTATCTTTCCGGTTCAGCCCAAGAAGATACCGTACCTCTACGTCCGGCATGAAAGAAAGTTCAAGCTCCCTTCCATCGCGCTCCACAGTCAAATGCACCGGCTCTTCCTGAAGGGGGTTCAGATAAGAATATACGTACATATCTTTTCCCAGGTCAATGTGATACCCCTGATAGTCTGTGATCACATCTCCCTCTCTTAAGCCTGCTGCCGCCGCATTGGAACCTTCTGTCACAGTAAGCACCTTTGCAGGATCATACCCCACTGCTCCTACAATAATAACAGCAAGGATAAATGCGAGAAGAAAGTTGAAAATCGGTCCCGCTGCAACTACGGAAATCCTGCTCCACACAGATGCAGAGTTAAAAGTTCCCGGACTGTCATCGTCCATATCCTCTCCTGCCATAGCACAGGAGCCTCCAATAGGAAACAGCTTCAAAGAGTACCTTGTGCCGTTTTTCACAGTGCTTAAAAGTCTGGGACCCATTCCCAGGGAAAATTCAATTACTTCTATCTTATTTTTTTTCGCAAGAAGAAAATGTCCAAGCTCATGTATCAGGATCACTGCGCTGAATATTACAACTGCTATGATTATTTTCAATTTACCACCTGCTTTCAATCCATTGATAAGTCTCTTTTTCTGCTGCCAGGATTTCCTCCAGGTCAGGATTTTCCACTATTTTATGTCTTTCCATAGACTGCCCGATAATCTCATAAATATCCAGAAAACCTATTTTTTTCTGTAAAAACTTATGTACTGCCAGTTCATTTGCCGCATTAAATACAGTTGGCATCGTGCCGCCTGCACGGGACGCCTCCATCGCCATTGGAAACCCCCGGAAGGTTTCCATATCCGGCTCCTCAAACGTAATCTCCCGAAGCTTCCAGAAATCAAGGCGATCTCCGTCCAAAAATCTTCTCTGGGGATAATAAAGCGCATACTGGATCGGAAGACGCATATCCGGCGTTCCAAGCTGCGCCATTACCGCTCCGTCCTGAAACTCCACCATAGAATGAATGATGCTCTGCGGCTGTACCACAACCTGAATATCGGAAAGCTCCACGCCAAACAGCCACTTTGCCTCCATCACTTCCAACCCTTTATTTACAAGAGTAGCAGAATCTACAGTGATCTTCTGTCCCATTACCCAGTTCGGGTGTTTCAGGGTATCTTCCAGCGTAACGTGACGCAGTTCTTCTCTTGTTCTTCCACGGAACGGACCGCCGGAAGCTGTGATCAAAAGCTTTTTGAGCTCCTTTTTGTCTTCCCCGTGTATCGCCTGGAAAATAGCGCTGTGCTCGCTGTCAACAGGGAGGATTTTTACTCCGTATTCTTCTGCCATAGGCATGATCAGATGTCCTGCTGTCACAAGCGTCTCTTTATTTGCAAGAGCAATATCTTTTCCCGCCCGGATTGCTTCAATGGTAGGGCGGATTCCGATCATTCCCACAATAGCCGTCACAAGGATTTCTGTCTCCGGCATTGCGGAAAGCTCAAGAAGACCGTCCATACCGGAAACTACCTTTGTCTCTGTATCTGAAATCCGGTCTTTCAGCTCTTTTGCAGCTTCTTCGTCCCAAACGGCAGCAAGTCTCGGAGAAAACTCTCTTACCTGTTCTTCCAGCATTTTGATATTTCTTCCGGCGCTGATTCCGAGAACCTGAATATCCCCGTTTTTGCGGACTACATCAAGCGTCTGTGTTCCAATGGAGCCGGTCGAACCTAAAATTGCAATCTTTTTCATCATAAGCCCCCTTTATCAAATTCCGAGAACCAGCTTTGAAAGGAAGTAGATGACAGGCGCTGTAAAAATCACGCTGTCAAAACGATCCAGAATCCCGCCGTGTCCCGGTATCAGAGTTCCATAATCCTTGATATTCTGATTTCTTTTAATTGCAGAAGCAGCCAGATCTCCCACCATAGAAATCAGCGCTCCCACAGCGCAGATGACTGCGTATTCCATCACAGGTCCTTTTGTTGCCGCCGCATATGCCACGCCTAAAAGAGCAGCGCCAAGAACGCCTCCAACAGCTCCCTCCACAGATTTTTTCGGACTTAATACAGGAGCCATTTTATGCTTTCCTATGAGCATTCCCACACAGTATGCACAGGTATCGCAGCCCCAGGAACAGAGAAAGATCAGCCATACAAGGAATTTTCCATCGGGCAGGTTTCTTGTAAGATAAATGAAGGACAGCATTACCGCCACATAAATCACACTGAAAAATGCCGCCATGATCTGTTCTGCGTGATATTTTGGATATGTGAACACATACACAAACATGATCAAAACAAGAGAGCAGATCACTGCCATCATTCCGTATTTTTCAAATCCAAGAAGAATCGCTCCGTAATAAATCACAGCTCCGGCATAACCTGTAACTGCAAGAATGTTTGCCTTTTCGTCCTGCACCTTCATCGCGCGGAACAGTTCGCGCATTCCGATCAGTGACACTGCCAGAAGAGTAAAAAACAGAATGTATCCTCCGCTTATAATGGTAAAAAGTGCAATGATGACCAGCATGATCCCACTTAGCAATCTGGTTTTAAACATCTCTATTCCTCCTTTACTCCCCCGTATCTTCTGTCTCTTGCATTATATTTCTCAATGGCGCGGATTAATTCCTCCCTGTTGAAATCTGGCCAGGCAACGTCCGTAAAATAAAATTCTGTGTACGCAAGCTGCCATAAAAGAAAATTGGAAAGGCGAAGCTCTCCGCTTGTGCGGATCAAAAGGTCAGGATCCGGGATTCCCGCTGTATCGAGATAGCTCTCCACCATCTCCTCATCTACCTCTTCCGGGGTTATTTTCCCTTCGGCAGCGTCCTGTGCAAGACGGCGCATTCCTCTTGTAATTTCATCGCGGCTTCCATAATTTAATGCGATCTGAAAATGAAGCTCGTCATATTTTTTTGAAAATTCCTCAAGATACGCGATCCGTTCCTGAATGTCTTTATCAAAAGCAGTGATGTCCCCGATTACCCGGACGCGCATCTTATTTCGCTCCGCAATCTTGATACATTTTTTCAGGTAGTTTCGGAACAGCTTCATAAGACCTTCCACTTCTTCCCTGGATCGCTTCCAGTTTTCTGTGGAAAAAGCATAGACCGTAAGATATTTTACGCCGAGCTCCTTCATATCATCACATATGGTTTCCAGATTGGCGCAGCCCTTCACATGACCGTAACTCCTTGGCATTCCCTTTTTTTTTGCCCAGCGCCCGTTTCCGTCGAGAATGATTGCAATATGATTCGGTACGTTCATTTCTCTTCCTCCGTTTCTGTCTGTATCTGTTTTAAATTCCGGCATAGGGAAAGAGAGCTTCCAAAAGAAAGCTCTCTTTCTTACTCTTTTTTATACAGTCAGAATTTCTTTTGATTTATTCTCTACTGCTGCATCAATATCTTTCACAAATTTATCTGTCAGCTTCTGTACCTTCTCTTCCAGCTCTTTGATCTCATCTTCAGATACATCTTCTTTTGCCAGTTTTTTGAAAGCATCGTTTGCATCGCGGCGGATATTGCGGACTGCAACTTTTGCACCTTCACCTTTTTTCTTAACGTCTTTTACAAGCTCTTTACGACGCTCTTCTGTAAGCTCCGGGAAAATAAGGCGGATTACTTTTCCGTCGTTGCTTGGATTTAATCCCAGGTCAGAAACAAGAATCGCTTTTTCAATGCTTTTGATAAGGCTTGCTTCCCACGGCTGGATCTGGATCATACGAGCCTCTGGAACTGTAATGTTTGCTACCTGCTGAAGCGGTGTCGGAGTTCCGTAATATTCTACTGTAAGTTTATCGAGAATATGCGGATTTGCTCTTCCTGCACGGATTGTAGTAAGCTCTGCCTCAAATCCAACCAGAGTTTTTTTCATTTTTTCTTCATATTTCTGAATTCTTTCGTCCATTATTCTGTCTCCCTCTTTCATTCTTTCCTTATTTTAAATTTTATTTATCCTGCACAGTCACTTTTGTGCCGGAGAATTTCCCATGAACTGCATTTACAATACTGTTTTCTTCGTCCAGTCCGAATACAAGCATCGGCATTTTCTGTTCCAGACACATGATAGATGCAGTGAGATCCATCGCAGCCAGCTTCTTTTCTACTACTTCTTCAATGGAGATCTCATCATATTTTACTGCGGCAGGATTTACCTTCGGGTCGCTGTCATAAATTCCGTCCACTGCTTTTGCAAGGAGGATTGCTTCTGCCTCGATCTCAACAGCACGGAGAACTGTAGCTGTATCTGTTGAAAAATAAGGGTGTCCTGTGCCGCCTGCAAAGAACACTACCTTGCCTGCTGCAAAACTTTCTTCCACTGCGTCTTTTGAATAAAGCGTCGTAAATCCTCCGCATACAAACGGGGTAAAGATCTCTGTTTTTAATCCGAGATAACGGCAGATGTCTGAAACATAAATACAGTTCATAATTGTGGCAAGCATTCCGATCTGATCTGCCTTATTTCTGTTGATCGTCTCGCTTGTGCGGCCTCTCCAGTAGTTTCCGCCGCCAATTACAATTCCCACTTCCATGCCTTCCTCTACAATGGTACGGATCTGTCTGGAAACTGCGATGACTGTCGCTTCATCAAACCCGGTTTTCTTTTCTCCGGCAAGTGCCTCACCGCTTAATTTTAATAATACTCGTTTCATCTTTTTTACCTCTGTTTCTTTTTCGTGCTTTTAAAGCTGCTTCTATTTTACCATATTGCAGCTACAATTTCATTACCATTTTCATCAACTGTAGTGGAAACTGTAAAGGTATCGTAGTGATGATACCCTGTTGTTCCTGTTCCCGGGTCTTCCTCGTAATCACTGCTTGCCGGACTGCCCATTGCGCTGATCAGAGTATTAAGAGACTGTCCGATATATTTGGATGCCTCCTCTGCTCCCGGATCCGGTGCAGGCTCTTCCGGTTCTTCCGGTTCCGGAGCTGCGGTCGGTTCCGGAGTATCGGTAGGCTCCTCCGGTGTATCCGTCACTTCCGGTGCCTCTGTTGGATCTGGTGTTGGAGTTGTCTCATCCTCTGTTTCCTCATCTTCTTCGGAATCCTCTCCGTCTATTCCAAGACGCTCCTTTACATCTTTTAAAGTAGATACAGGCTTTGTTCCCGTTGCTGTGATATATTTTGCATAAGGAATGCCGTCCTCCCCGCTTCCGTCCATGCAGAGCGTGATCTGTTTGATAGAAGAAAGAGGAAGATCACGGAAAAAGCATTCATTTTTCTCTTCATCTGTAAAAGAAATCCGAATATCAAAGGAAGTAACTGTATTTCCGTCCTCATCCTTCTGATTTTTCTCATAATAGTAAAGAGCTTTGTCTCCGTTTTTCAGAGTGAATTTTCCCTGTACAAGTTCATCTCCCCAGGAATCCTCTTCATCCTCATCATACGCCTCTTCTTCCGGCACATTTGGGCGGATATATATGGAAGAAATCTCATCTCCCATGTTGTTGATCAGAACAAGACTTCCGGAAGCTGCCGTCTTTGTTCCTATTACATTTTTTATCTTTGCATTTTCATCTTCTGTTTTCTGCATATCTACAAGACTGCTGTCTGCTGCCGGCGTTGGAGTCGCAGTTACCTCCGACGTCTTTACCGGTTCCTCTTTTTTCTTTCCGCAGCCTGCTGCCAGAACAGCCGCAGCCAGAAGCCCCACAAGCATCAAATATCTTTTTTTCATTTATAACGCCTCCTATAAAATGGCATCTTCAATTTCTCTTTTATCCTGTTCATTATTACAGAGTATGCCATTCTTGTCAACCAAAGGCAGATGAATTTCATAGATTTTTTACACTATCGTCTTCTAAGACGTCTTTTTTGCAAGAGCTGCAATAATATTCACACAGCCTTCCATTCCAAGTGTAGAAGTGTTCAGGCAAATATCATAATTTTCTTTTTTATCCCACTCCTGTCCTGTGTGAAAGTAATAATCATCACGTCTCTGTCGGTCTGTCCTCGCAATATGTTCCGCTGCCTCTTCTCTGGAAATTCCTTCTATCCTGCTGATCCGTTCAATGCGTTCTTCCATATCGGAAGCATAAATAAATACTCTTAAAACATTTTCTTCATCTTTTAATACTTCATTGGCACAGCACCCCACAAAAATACAGGGCGCCTCTTTTTCCAGACGGCGGATTGCTTCCACCTGTGCCTGATAGACTCTGTACGGCAGCATGATCCTGTCCTCATCTGCCCAGTTGTTCGCAATCAGTGAAATCCCATAAAGAAGGCTGATGCTTTTCTGCTCATCAAATCCTTCCGGAAAATCCGGATTAATTCCGTAGCGCTCCCCTGCTGCCATAAGAAGATTACTGTCATAGCAGGAAATCCCCAGCTTCTCAGAAAGCATAAACGCAACTCTTCGCCCGCCGCTTCCATATTCCCGGTTGATAGTCACAATTTTCATGTACATCGCCCCTTTCATCGGATTTATCATACGTTTTTCAATTATTAATGTATATTATACAAATTTTCTGTACTTTTTTCAATCATTAAAACCCATTTTTTTGCCGCTTTCTGCGCATTTCTCTTCTCTGAAGTCCCGCCTCATATCTTGCCTTTTCCGCCTCTGTTTTTACAAGCAGTCCCGGAACCTGCAAAGGCCGCTCTTCTTCGTCCATTGCCACCATCACGAGAAACGCCCTGTTTACAGAATAACAAAGCCCGTCGGAATGCTCCACATACGTGTCCACTTCCACCTCCATCGAAGTGTTTCCCACATATGTGATATACCCCACAAGCACAAGGAGTTCCCCCTCATGCGTGGGCTGCTTAAACTGCAGATTATCGATTGACGCTGTTGTCACCCTCTTTGTCCCTGCATGACGCATGGCAACTACGCTTGCCACCTCGTCAATCCACTGCATCAGCATTCCTCCGAAAAGTCGTCCCCCAGCATTTAAGTGGGGCTGCATCACAAGATGAACCTGTTCCGTTCTGGAATCTTCCACACAAAGCATTTTTCTATCCATTTGTCTCCCTATAAAAGCCATGAAAGCCGGCTTCCTTTCTTTGTTTTTTTCACAATGATCTTTGGCTCGATCTGCTCCTTTAATTCTGTCACATGGGAAATAATCCCGATCAGGCGGTTTTCTCCTGCCAGATCATAAAGAACGCGGATTGCCTGCTCTCTGGAATTTTCATCAAGAGAACCAAATCCCTCGTCTATAAAAAGCGTGTCAAGACGCACTGCACCGGCACTGTCTCCTATCGTATCTGCAAGACCCAGCGCCATAGCAAGAGCAGCCATAAAAGACTCTCCTCCGGAAAGCGTTTTTACATCGCGCTCGCTTTCTGTCACAAGACTGTATACATTCAGATCAAGACCAACCTTTCCTCTGTTTCCCAGATTTTCCAGATTTCTGCATTTTAAAATAAACTGTCCTGCCGTCATCTGAATCAGTCTCTGGTTTGCTCTTGCAATGATCTTCTGAAAATACTGTCTCTGAATATAGGACTCAAAATCAATTTTGGCAGTTCCCGCAAGCGATCCGCAGGCAGTCTGACTTAAATGATGGATTATTTCATAATCCTTCTTTAATGCCCCATACTCTTTTTCGTATGTTTTTAATACCTGCTCTGTCCGCTCATTTGAGATTCTCTCCCCTGAAGCTTCCTGCCATCGTGCTTCCAGAATCCTTCTCTCCGTTTTCAGACGCTCCAGTTCTCTTTCTGACACCGCGATCATATTTTCCGGTGATTCTTCCTGACTTTCCCATTTTTCCAGAAGGATTCTCTCCTGCTGAATCCCTGCTTTTAATTCTCCCTGTATCTGCTCCGCTTTTCTGATAAAAAGCTCCAGTTTCTTTCTTGCTTCTTTTAGCTTATCGCTGCACTGACTGCATTCTTTCGTAAGAGCCCTTATCTTTTCTTCCCCGGCTCTTCTTCTGTCCGCATATTCCTGCCTTAAAGTTTTTACCTGATTTTTTGCCTCGTCCATAGCAGAAGACGCCTGTTTTCTCCACGTTTCTTCTCCCGGTTGAAATCCCTCTCCAAACAGACGGCTCCCTTCCTGTCTGAGTCTTCCAAGACTTTCTTTATATTTCTGGGCGCTTTCCTGAAAAAGTTTTTGGGCGTTCTCTCTCTCTTTTTCCGCCTGCTCCCTGAGCGCCTTCGCTCTTTGTACCTGGTTCTGTTCCGGGGCTTTCTGCGAAGTCTTCGCCTTATCGGGGTGGCATCTGCTGCCGCATACGGGACACGGCTCTCCCTCTTTTAATTTTCCTGCCAGGATTCCTGCCTGTTCTCTGAAAAAAGCCTCGTAAAGCTCCTCATAAAGCTGCACTTTTTCTTTGTAATTTCTGTTTGACTGCTCCCATCTTTCTCCCAAAATCCGGTTTTCCTTCATTGTTTCGATGGTTTTTGCCCACATGCTTTTCAGCCCTTCGATTTCCTGAAGGCGGAGCAGGCGCTTTTCCTCCTCCTGTGCAAAAGCTTCCTTTTCTTTCTGTATATTGTTTTCCAGAGCCTGAAGCGCTCCTGTTTTTTCTTTTTCCTCTCTTTCAAAGCGCTCTGCCTCATCTTTTAAAAACTGCTCTGACGGAAGATTTTCCGAAAGCCATTTCTTATATTTCTGAATCCTCTCTCTCACTTCCAAAATGCTGCCTGCCAGTTCTTTTCGTTTCTCCCACTGTTCCTGGCTGCTTCTTGTTTTTTCCAGTTTCTCAAATGTTTCTGCCTCTCTTTTTTTATCTTCTTTTAAAAGCCCGGCAAGAAGAACGAGAACCTGTTCCACATCTTCTTTTTCTACAGCAGATTTCAGTTCGTCTTCCTGCTCCCAGCCCTCAAAAATAAGGATCCGGATCATCTGCTCTTTTACCGCCTGCTCTTTTTCCTTTAAAAAGATATAGCTTTTCTTCTCCCGTCGCCGCAGTTCCTCCTGAAAATCTCCGTAAATTCCCGTGTCGAAAATTCTTGAAAATATTTCTTTTCTCTCCTCCGATTTTGCATGAAGCAGTTTTAAAAAATCTCCCTGGGCGATCATTGCCACCTGCATAAACTGCCGTGCGTCCAGACCTGTGATTTCCTGGATTTTTGTATTTGTATCTTTTTTATTTCCACGAAAAACTGTGCCGTCCGGAAGGAACAGCTCCACAGATGCCTTTTCCTGGGTTTTCTTTGGATTTCCTTCTTTATCTTTTCGAAGGCTCTCCCTTTCATAATCCGGATTTCGCACAATCCGATACTCTTCTCCTCTGCAGGAAAAAGTAAAATCTACAAAAGTAGGAGTGCGAAGATCCGCATAGGCGCTGCGCATCATATTTCCGTCCCGTACGCCTCCGCTTGTCCTGTCGTAAAGGGCATATACGATGGCGTCAAAAATTGTTGTTTTCCCTGCTCCCGTATCCCCTGTCACAAGAAAAATCCCCCGATCCATTTTTCCAAAATCAAGGATTTCTTCTCCCGCATAAGAACCAAAAGCAGACATGACAAGTCTCACTGGTCTCATACTCTGTCCTCCTGTACCTTTTCCAGAATCTCACCTACAAGCTTCTTTTCTTCCTCCGTCATGGAAATGCCGTGTATTTCCTCATAAAAATTCTCAAAAAGCACACAGGGCTCCGCCTGCACTGCTTCTTTTAAAAATCCGGACAGTTCCCTCTTTGTTCTCGTATTTTCCACCTTTAACTCCAGAATATTGGGAAATACTTTTTCAAGCTGCTCTCTCGACTGATAAGGCATCTTTTCGTCTGTGAGCGTCAGACTTACATAGTCCTCTGTACCAAGCTTCATAATCTCCTCAAACCTGCCTTTTAACTGCTGTACGTCCCGTATGGGGCGAAGAGGAAGTTCTTCTATCTTTAAAGATTCTCCCTTTTTTCCAAGCGTGACTGATGTGAGAGTTTTCGTATCTTTACTCTCTCCTGCTGAATATTTTAACGGCGTTCCGCAGTACCGGAAACGCTCTTCCCCTACAGACTGTGCCTTGTGGATATGCCCCATTGCCGCGTAATCAAAGTTCTGTACTGCTGAAATGTCCACATTTCCTGCTCCGCCCACATACACCGTCTCGGAATCGCTCCGCAAAGGCTCTTTTCCGGAAGCAGTAAAAAACTGATGCGTCACAAGCACGTTTCGTACAGACAGATCCATCTCCTCCCTTTCCAGAAGCATTTTTACAGCTTCCGTATAAGAAAGGTTCTCTTTTTCCGGAAAAATCCCTCTCACATAAGACGGCTTTAAAAAGGGAAGGAGCCAGAAACATACTTCCCCCTCTTCATCGCACAAGACAACCTTTTTTATGTGGTCGCTTTCGTTTACAGGCGGCAGTCCCGCAATGTAAAGCCCCTGTTTTTCCAGAAGGCTTCCTGCAAATTCCAGACGTTCCGGCGAATCGTGGTTTCCGCTGATCACAAGTATTTTAAGAGAAAGTTCTGATAATTTTCTGATAAACTCATCAAAAACAGCCACTGCCTCAGCAGAAGGAACACTTTTGTCGTATACGTCCCCTGCAATGACAATGGCCTGCGGTTTTTCTTTTTCTGCATACTGTATAATTTCATTTAAAACAGCTCTCTGCTCTTCCTTCAGAGAATACAAATGAAGCTGCTTTCCAATATGTAAATCGGATAAATGAAAAAATTTCATTTTCTTCCTCCTTATCCATCAGGGCAGGGAAAACACCCCGCCCTTTCTTTTTAATAAAGATTCTTAACCTTAAAGTCTCTCTCTGCCTCTCTTCTCTGGTCTTTTTTCGCAATGTCCTGGCGCTTGTCATAAAGTTTTTTACCACGCGCCATTCCAATTTCCACCTTAACAAGGCTGTCCTTAAAATATACCTTCAGCGGTACAAGAGTGAGACCTTTTTCTTTCAGCTTCGCCTCAATTTTGTTGATCTCATATCTGTGAAGAAGAAGCTTTCTTACACGGAGCGGGTCTTTATTAAAAATGTTTCCCTTTTCATAGGGACTGATGTTCATGCCATAAACAAAAACCTCTCCATGCTCCACACGGATAAATCCTTCTTTAATGCTGCATTTTCCCATACGAAGGGATTTGACCTCTGTTCCTGCCAGCGCAATTCCCGCCTCATACGTATCTTCTATAAAATAATCGTGAAATGCCTTTTTGTTGTTGGCAATTAATTTGATTCCCTTCTGTTTTGCCATAATATCCTCCCTGTTACGCTATTGTTCCTCCGCCAGAACAAAATCTACTGTTTTCAGCATTTTATCTGCATCTGCTACACGGACGCGCACCTTCTGTCCCAGACGGTATACTTTCTGTGTCATATCTCCGCGAAGCTCATAAGCATCCTGATCAAAGGTATAATAATCATCACGCAGCGTATTTACATGAACAAGTCCTTCTACTGTATTGGGCAGCTCCACATACATGCCCCAGCCTGTCACGCCGGAAATAATTCCTTCAAATTCTTCTCCAAGATGGTAAGACATATACTCTGCTTTTTTCAGCTTATCGGACTCTCTTTCCGCCTCCTCGGCCCTTCTCTCGCATACGCTTGACTGACGCGCCACCTCGTCCAGGATTTCTCTGTACCGCTCGGTCCGCCCTTCTCTTTCAAGACGTCCTCTTAAATTGTCTTTAATAATACGGTGGATCTGAAGATCCGGGTATCTTCGGATCGGAGAAGTAAAGTGACAGTAATATTTTGCTGCAAGACCGAAGTGACCGCTGCATTCTGTGGTATACTTCGCCTGTTTCATAGTTCTTAAAGTAAGTCTGGAAATCTGTGCTTCATTTGGAAGACCTTCTATCTCCTCTAAGATTCTCTGGATTTCTTTCGGAGAGATTTCTTCTTTTGCTTTCTGCACGGAAACACCCTGATTATGAAGAAGCATCAAAAGGCTCTCCACCTTTTCCGGATCCGGGTTTTCATGAGTACGGTAAACAAACGGAAGGTCTTCTTTACAGTATTCTTTTGCCACTGTCTCATTTGCCATAAGCATAAAATCTTCAATAATCCTGGTTGCCACATTTGACTCATACGGCTGTACGTCAATGGCTTTTCCTGCCTCGTTTAAAATGATCTTGCTCTCCGGAAATTCAAAATCAATCGAACCTCTGTGATGGCGGCTTTCTCTTATGATCGCGGAAAGCTCCTTCATCTGGAAAAACATGGGAACAAAGTCTGCATACCGCTTCTCTGCTTCCTCATCTTCCTGTTCCAGAATATTTTTCACAGTCGTGTAGCTCATACGTCTGTCTACGCAGATGACTGTTTCTGCGATTTTATGAGATACCACTCTGCCATTCTCATCTATGTCCATAAGGCAGCTTAATGCAAGACGGTCTTCTCCCTGATTCAGAGAACAGATCCCATTGGAAAGCTCCACCGGAAGCATGGGAATCACACGGTCTGCAAGGTACACGCTTGTCCCTCTTTTTAAAGCCTCCTTATCGAGAGCGCTTCCTCCCTGTACGTAATTGCTCACATCTGCAATATGAACTCCAAGATGGTAAATCCCGTTTTCTTTTGTAAGGGAAACCGCATCGTCAAGATCTTTTGCATCTTCTCCGTCTATGGTGACCATCTGCACGTTTCGAAGGTCAAGTCTTCCGTCCATATCTGCCGCAAGAACGTGATCCGGCACGCGAAGCGCCTGGTTCTTTACACGTTCCGGAAATTCGTCCGGGATTCCAAAGCTTTTTACAATGGCAAGAATATCTGTTCCAGGCGCACGGCTGCTTCCCAGGATTTCTGTAATCTTTCCTTCCGGGCTTTTGTTTCCGGAACCATAGTCTGTAATTTCCGCAATGACTTTATCTCCGTTTTTCACTCCATTGGAATCTTTTTTGGAAATAAACACATCTTTGGAAAACTTGGGATTGTCGCAGATCACGAAGCCAAAATCCCGGTTGCACTGGTACGTTCCCACAATCTGGGGCATTCCCCTTTCCAGAACCTTTACCACTGTTCCCTCTTTTCGTTTTCCTTCTTTCTGTTTCTCTTCTACAATAATGCGCACTTTATCCTGATGGAGAGCTGTTCCCGTTTTTTCTTCCGGAATAAAAATATCTTCCTCCTGATCCGGGATTTCCACAAAACCAAATCCTTTCGGGTGCCCGATAAAGGTTCCCTCCAAAGCAGAATCTTCATCATACTTTATCCTGTCCGTTTCCCGACTTTTCTTTCGTCCTGTCAGTTTTTCCTTTTTCTGCTTTTCTCTTTTCTTTTTCTCAGTTTTTTTCCCGGACTTAGATGCCTTTTCATACCTTCCCTTTTTATCAAGAGAAATCTTCCCCTCTTCTAAAAGAGAATCCATTACCTCATACAGTTCCTTTTTCTGTCCCTTATCCAGTCTTAAAAGAGAAGCGATCTCCCGGAGGCGCATGGGCTGGTATATTGGATCTTTTAAAAGCTCCATTATAAATTTTTTCTTTTTTTCAAGTTCTTTTTTCTTCACATTTTCTCCTTTATTAAACAAAGAAACACCCTTGTCACATAAACAAGAGTGTTTCCGTTTTCGTTCCTAGAAATTCATGTTTAAAACGATTGACAATACAAAGAACAAAACTGCCATAACAGTTGTTGCCTTTACAAGACCGCCCTCCATAGAACGACCTTTGTTCTTACCCCAGTAAGAATCTGCTGCGCCTGCGATAGCGCCAAGACCCTGTGATTTGCCTTCCTGAAGCAGTACCACAACTGTCAGAGCAATACAATCTATTACAAAAATTACGGTCAGAACAATCTTTAAAATTTCCACGCGGTTACACCTCCTAATCAACTAGAAGATATTTTACCATAGGAAATCCCGGATTTCAACTGTTTTTACCAGTTTTTTAAGATTCGAAAGATTCTTCTGTTTCTTTTACACTGTCGAACGGGTTTTCATATCTGGAAAGAACGCCGAGATATTCATCAATACGAAGAAGCTGATTATATTTTGCATTTCTGTCAGACCGGCAGGGAGCGCCTGTTTTAATCTGTCCTGCCCCCGTAGCTACTGCCAGATCTGCAATAAAGGAATCCTCTGTCTCACCGGAGCGATGGGAAATCACTGTTTTATAACCTGCCTGCTGCGCCATTTCCACTGCTTCCAGAGCCTCTGTAAGCGTTCCTATCTGATTTACCTTGATAAGAATGGCATTGCCTGCCTGAAGCTTGATCCCACAGCGAAGACGCTTTTTATTTGTCACAAAAAGATCGTCCCCCACAAGCTGGATTTTTTCTCCAAGCTGCTTCGTCATTTCTCTCCAGCCTTCCCAGTCGTCCTCATGAAGACCGTCCTCAATAGAGACGATCGGAAATTCCTCTATCAGCTGCTCATAATAAGAGATCATTTCCTTACCGTCTCTTAAAACCTCAGAACCCTTCATCTCGCTTTCACCCGGGAAATAATATACGTTTCTTTCCTCGTCATAAAGCTCGCTCGCCGCCGCGTCAATGGCTATGGCAATGTCTTTTCCGGGTTCGTATCCGGCGCGTTTTACAGCCTCCGTGATCATCACAAGCACATCTCTGGAATCGGCAAGATCCGGAGCAAATCCGCCCTCGTCGCCAACTCCCGTGGAAAGTTTATTCTGTTTTAAAATAATTTTTAAAAACTGATAAATTTCCACACACATACGGATTCCGTCCAAAAAGCAGGAAGCGCCTACTGGCATGATCATAAATTCCTGCAGGTCCACCGTGTTGTCCGCGTGTTTTCCGCCGTTTAAAATATTCATCATTGGAACCGGCATTCTGTTTGTATGACACCCTCCAATGTACTGATACAGAGGAATCCGAAGAGCAGAAGCCGCTGCCCTTGCAACTGCCATAGATACTCCCAGAGTCGCATTTGCGCCAAGATTACTTTTATTATCTGTACCGTCCGCTTCAATCAAAAGAGAATCAATATAAGACTGATTCAGTGCATTTTCTCCCAGAATTGCTTCTGCCAATTTACAATTTACGTTATTTACTGCTTTTTCCACACCTAATCCTACGTACTTTTCTTTTTCTCCATCACGAAGCTCCACTGCCTCAAATCTTCCTGTTGAAGCACCGGAGGGAACCATCGCCCTCGCAGTATATCCGTTTACTCCTACAACGCCTTCTCCCACTGTAACTTCCACCTCTACTGTAGGGTTTCCTCTTGAGTCGAGAACCTGTCTTGCATGAACCATTCGAATTGGAAGATAACGTAACATTTTTCTACCTCCTGTTACTTCTGGTTTATAAAAACATTTTTTCCATAATTCCATATTCTATGCGTTTCGCATAAAAAAGGATACTGCAAACTGTCATTAGCAGCAATTCTTCTGCTTGATATTTTCAGAATATTCTTTTGGATATACATATTTCTCTTTCTTTTAAAATTTTATTTAATAATTTTCATTTTTCTACTTGACATTCCGCATTTTATCTGTTATAGTGTACTCATAAAACAAAAGGAATTACAAACCACAACAAACTCAAAGGAGTGATACCACCGAAAACGTAATTTCATCTTTATAATTTAAGAAAGGAAGGTACAGACCACCAGAAACGTAAATTTTATTATCGTTTAAATCAAGAAAGAGAGGTACGGACCACCAAGAACTTAAGTTTTTATTCCAGTTGTTTTAGAATCCCCAAAATTTAATTTTACTGAAAGGAAGGTATATTCCATTGGACAACGAACAGTAAAAGAGCCACCAGTTCTTAAAGAAAAACTGATGGCTCTTAATTTTTGCGCTTAAAATTTCCTATATCATAAAAACCCGCCTTCCCGGATCACTCCGGAAAAACGGGCTTTTCTCTCGCTTGGACACAAATTTCTTATTTAAGAAAATTCTTATTTATAGTTTACAATTTTTCCGAACTCTTCTTTCAGAGAAGCGCCGCCTACAAGACCACCATCGATGTCATTCTGTGCAAACAGCTCCGGAGCCGTTCCTGCATTTACAGAACCGCCGTACTGGATACGGATTGCTTCTGCTGTTGCCTCGTCATAAATTTCAGCGATGCATGCACGGATTCCGGCACAAACTTCCTGAGCCTGCTCAGTTGTTGCTGTTTTGCCTGTTCCGATCGCCCAGATTGGCTCGTAAGCGATAACTGCTGTTTTTGCCTGATCTGCTGTCACGCCCTGGAAGCCGATTTTAACCTGCTGACGGATAAAGTCCATTGTCACGCCCTGCTCTCTCTGTGTCAGAGTTTCGCCGCAGCACATAATTGGAGTAATACCGTGCTCGAATGCTTTCAGCATTTTTTTGTTTACTGTCTCATCTGTCTCAGCAAAGTATTCTCTTCTCTCGGAATGTCCCAGAACAACGTATTTTACGCCTGCATCTGTGAGCATATTCGGGGAGATTTCGCCTGTATATGCACCTTTTTCTTCAAAGTACATATTCTCAGCGCCAACCTGAATATTGCTTCCCTTTGCAGCTTCTACAACCGGGATAATATCAATTGCAGGTACACAGAATACTACGTCTACCTCTTCGTTTGCTACAAGAGGTTTTAATGTTTCTACTAATTTTACTGCTTCGCTTGGTGTCATGTTCATTTTCCAGTTACCAGCGATAATTTTTTTTCTTGCCATTGGAATGACCTTCTTTCTCATTTTATTTTAAGTGCTTTCGTTAAGTTGCTTTCTGGTATCTTCTCTCAACTAACCTCGCCTTTGGCTCGCTAAGGTTCGAGAAGGGCCTCGCACTAAACTCAACCTTCGCCTTTCGGCTCGCTTTCGTTAAGTTGCTTTCGGCCTACTTATCGTTTGCTGCTGCAACGCCCGGTAATTCTTTTCCTTCTAAGAATTCCAAAGAAGCACCGCCACCTGTGGAGATGTGTGTCATTTTGTCTCCATATCCTAAGATATTTACTGCTGCCGCAGAGTCACCGCCACCGATGATTGTTGTAGCATCTGTATCAGCAAGCGCTTTTGCAACTGCTGCTGTACCATGTGCAAAGTTTGACATTTCAAAGCAACCCATTGGTCCGTTCCATACAACTGTTTTTGCATCTTTTACAGCATCTGCAAAGATTTTTTCTGTTTCAGGTCCGATATCCATACCTTCCCAACCTTCCGGAATTTGTCCGCTGCCTACAATCTGAATATTGCAGTCATTAGAGAAAGCATCACCAATTCTGTGGTCAACAGGAAGAAGAAGTTTTACTCCTTTTTCTGCTGCTTTCTTTTTCATTTCTAATGCGTAATCTAAATAATCATCTTCACATAAAGAAACACCGATGCTTCCGCCTGCTGCTTTGGAGAAAGTATAAGCCATACCGCCGCCGATGATTAAAGTATCTACTTTGTCAAGCAGGTTATTGATAACAGAAATTTTGCTGGAAACTTTTGCTCCTCCAAGAATAGCAACGAAAGGTCTTTCCGGATTATTTACTGCATTTCCTAAGAAATCAATTTCTTTCTGCATTAAGTATCCAACAACTGCTGTATCAACAAATTTTGTAACTCCTACGTTAGAGCAATGTGCTCTGTGAGCTGTACCAAATGCGTCATTTACAAATACTTCGCAAAGAGATGCCAGTTCTTTAGAGAATTCCTCACCATTTTTTGTTTCTTCTGCACGATAACGTGTGTTTTCAAGTAAAACAACTTCGCCGTCTTTCATTGCTTCTACTGCTGCTTTTGCGTTTGGTCCTACAACCTCAGCGTCAGCAGCAAATTTAACTTCCTGACCTAATAATTCAGATAAACGTTTTGCAACAGGTGCCAAAGATAATTCCGGTTTTGCTTCTCCCTTTGGTTTACCAAGGTGTGAGCATAAGATTACTCTGCCGCCATCTGCGATTAATTTTTTAATAGTAGGAAGTGCAGCTACCAGACGATTTTCATCTGTAATTTTACCTTCCTGTAATGGTACGTTAAAGTCACAGCGAACCAGGACTTTTTTTCCTTTTACGTTAATGTCGTCAACTGATTTTTTATTAAGCATTGAGAAATGCCTCCTTTTTCTTATTTTCCCGTCTTTCTTTTATATAGACGAAAAGGGTCCGGTCCACAATAGACCGGACCCTTATTGAGCCTTATAATACCCAAAAATTATTTGTTTAATAATTTTCCGAAGTATTTGATTGTTCTAACCATCTGGCTTGTGTAAGAGTTTTCATTGTCATACCATGATACAACCTGAACTTCTGTTGTGCCGTTATCTAATGGAAGAACCATTGTCTGAGTAGCATCGAACAGAGAACCATATCTCATACCAACGATATCGCTGGATACGATTTCATCTGTGTTATATCCGAAGGATTCTGTGGATGCTGCTTTCATAGCATTGTTGATTTCTTCAACTGTTACGTTTCCTTTAACAACTGCTGTTAAGATAGTTGTGGAACCTGTTGGTGTTGGGATACGCTGAGCAGCTCCGATTAATTTTCCGTTTAATTCAGGAATAACTAATCCGATAGCTTTTGCAGCACCTGTGCTGTTTGGTACGATATTTACTGCTGCTGCACGAGATCTTCTTAAATCACCTTTTCTCTGTGGTCCGTCAAGTGTCATCTGATCGCCTGTGTAAGCATGAATTGTACACATAATACCAGACTGAATTTCAGCTAAGTCATTTAATGCTTTTGCCATTGGAGCTAAGCAGTTTGTTGTACAAGAAGCTGCAGAAATGATGTTATCATTTTCTGTTAATGTTTCATGGTTTACATTGTAAACGATTGTTGGTAAGTCATTTCCTGCTGGTGCAGAGATAACAACTTTTTTAGCGCCTGCATCGATATGAGCCTGAGCTTTGTCTTTAGATGTATAGAAACCTGTACACTCAAGAACTACGTCTACACCGATTTCTCCCCATGGAAGTTCAGCTGCGTTTGCTTTTGCGTAAATTTTGATTTCTTTTCCATCAACTGTGATGAAGTCTTCACCTGCTGTTACTTTATCAGCTAATTCGTATCTACCCTGAGTAGAGTCATATTTCAGTAAGTGAGCTAACATTGCTGGAGATGTTAAATCGTTGATTGCTACGATTTCAAATCCCTCTGCTCCGAACATCTGTCTAAATGCAAGACGACCAATACGTCCAAAACCATTAATTGCTACTTTTACTGCCATGATTTTTATTCCTCCTAAAAGTGATTGATTTAATGTGAGTTCTTTCACAAAATAAATGTACTTTGTTAAAGAAACATCAACCTTGTCCATATTGTACCTGTTTTTATCCAAAAATTCAAGTCTATTTTCAAATTTCCTGAGGTTTCATGCTTTCTCACTTGAAATTGCTTCTGTTTTGCCTTTATAATGGAAGAAAAGCAAAGAATTTTTCATATTTTATTTATACGAAAGGAAAAAATTTATGTATTATGATTTCCATCTCCATTCGAATTTTTCCGAAGACAGTACCAGTCCTATGGAGGATATGATAAAAGAAGGAATAAAACAGAATTTAAAAGGAATGTGTTTTACCGAACATACCGACTTAGATTTTCCGGGAAATAATTTTACTTTTCTGGCTGATTTAGATGCATACGAAAAAACCTTTTTACAATTAAAAGAAAAATATCGGTCTCAAATCAAGCTTTATTTTGGTCTGGAAGTGGGCTTACAGCCACATTTAAAAGAAGAAATTCCTGCTCTGTGTACTTCCAGAAATTTTGATTTTCTTATAGGCTCTACTCATGTTGCAGATTGTTTGGACCCTTATGATAATGCTTTCTTTGAAAATCGCACTGAGACACAGGCATATCAACGCTATTTCGAAGTTCTTCTTAAAAATCTTCAGACCTACTCCTGCTTTGATACCTGTGGGCATATTGACTATGTAGTTCGCTACGGTCCGTCCAAAAATGTACATTATTGTTATAAAAATCATGCCGATATCTTAGATGAAATTTTAAAAACACTCATAGATAAAGGAATTGGTTTGGAATGTAACACAGCAGGTTTTAAATATGGTCTGGGACAGCCACATCCTTCTACGGAAATTTTAAAACGCTACAAAGAATTAGGCGGCGAACTGCTGACTTTGGGCTCTGATGCTCATGCTCCCTGTCATATCGCCTACGATTTCCAGAAGGCTTCCGACCTTTTAAAAGCCTGCGGTTTTCGATACTATACAATTTTCAAAGAGAGAAAATCGGAATGTATTCCTTTATAAAAGTTTTCAATAACTATTGGGATATTTTATCTTCTATACCCCAATAGTTATTCTCCATAAAAACCATTATCACTTTTTTCCGCCCATTTCATATACATTTCTTTATAATTTTCTTTTATAAACTCACGATAATACGAATTTCCCTATCAGATAATTGTCCTATATTCTCAATCGTTGTTTCGCCATTTTTCATAACAAAAAACTTTGCAGAACCCGCATTTTCACAACATCACACATATTCAATCCTCACCTTCTGAATTGGTTTTAAAAAATCTTCCGTATCAAAATATAAGTTTTCAAGAATTGGAATTAAATCTATATACCCTCTTCCTCCTCGTGCCCTTCATATTTAGCCATAACAACTAAATATCCCTTATCCCATTCAATTACTTTCGTATATCGTTCAAGTCTTGGAGATGTTCTAAAACGTATATTATGACTATTAAACCGAAAAGATGTAAACATTTTGTCACTACTTAATATCGCCTCATTCTTCATATTAACTCCACCACCTTAATTTACGTTTCCTAAAAATATTATAACACCCAATAAATGTTATTTCCGTACATTCTGCGTATCCGTTTAAAGACAGAAAAAAGAGCACTCTCTACAAGTGCCCTTTTCCCATTCTCTCTATATTCTCTCATGCTTTTCCTAAAATAATACCGCCACCGGCTACATATTCTCCATCATAAAAGACCACTGCCTGTCCCGGAGTAACTGCTCTTTGCGATTCACGGAAAAGGACTTTTACTTTTCCTTCTCCCAAGTCTTCCAGCGTACATACTGCTCCCGGATGATTGTAACGGATTTTTGCAGTAAATTCTTTTCCTTCTTCCAGATGGTCTATTGCCATGAAATTTACTCTGTCGCAAATTAAATCTGTTACAAACAAATCTTCATTTTCTCCGATAACAACCTCATTGGTATCCGGTCTTATTTCTGTCACAAAAACAGGATGTCCCATAGAAAGGTTCAACCCTTTTCGCTGTCCGATGGTATAATGAATAATTCCCTTATGTTTTCCGATTACTGTACCGTCTTCTAAAACATAATTTCCTTCTTCCAGCTTTTTCCCTGTACTTTCCTCAATAAAGCCTGCATAATCATTATCCGGTACAAAGCAGATTTCCTGACTATCCTTTTTGTGCGCTACGGGAAGTCCCGCTTCCTGAGCAATCCGGCGAATTTCCTCTTTTGTATATTCTCCTACCGGCATCAGTGTTCTGGAAAGCTGTTCCTGTGTAAGATTATATAAAGCATAAGTCTGGTCTTTCTTTGCTGTCACCGAATTTCGAATGGCATATCTTCCGTTTGGAAGCTGCTCCACTCTGGCATAATGTCCTGTTGCAATATAATCTGCTCCGATATCCAGACTTCTCTTTAAAAGAGACTCCCATTTCACATAGCGGTTACATGCAATACAGGGATTTGGCGTTCTGCCTTCCAAATATTCCTGATTAAAGTAATCAATAACCTTCTCTTTAAACTCTTTTCGGAAATTCATAACATAATAAGGAATATCTAAAATCTGAGCAACGCGTCTGGCATCATCTACTGCACTTAATCCGCAGCAGCCACCGTTTTCTTCCTGAAACTCATTGTCTTCCTCCTGCCAAATCTGCATGGTTACTCCGATTACATCATACCCCTGCTTTTTCAAAAGATACGCTGCCACAGAAGAGTCTACGCCGCCGGATAACCCTACAACGACTTTCTTTCCGCTCATTAATATTCTTCCTCGTCTTCTTCATCTTCATGGATATCGGATTTTGGTTTGGAAAGACCTTCAATCTTAATTCCGTGTTTTTCCGCATAATCCCACAGAGCTGCATGAATTGCTTCTTCAGCCAGTAAGGAACAGTGTACTTTTACCGGTGGAAGTCCGTCTAAAGCTTCCATAACTGCTTTATTTGTAACTTTTAAAGCTTCTTCAATAGTCTTTCCTTTTACCAGCTCTGTTGCCATACTGCTTGTTGCAACGGCTGCTCCACATCCAAATGTCTTAAATTTGCAATCCTGAATAATTTGATTATCATCAATATCAAGATAAATTCTCATAATATCGCCGCATTTTGCATTTCCTACTGTTCCTACACCGCTGGCGTTTTCAATTTCTCCTACATTTCTTGGGTTCTGAAAATGGTCCATAACTTTTTCGCTGTACATAATAATTTCCTCCGTTTTTTCTCTCTTATTTGTTCTGTTTTTTTACAAAATCTTCATATAATGGTGATAAATCACGCAGTTTTCCGATAATTTCTTTTAACTGCTCTAATGTATAATCCAAATCTTCTTTTGTGGTATCTTCTCCTAAAGTCAATCGCAAAGAACCGTGTGCAATTTCATGAGGCAGACCGATTGCCAATAGTACATGAGAAGGATCTAAGGAACCGGATGTACATGCAGAACCACTGGAAGCAGCAATTCCTTTCATATCCAGCATAATTAACAAAGACTCCCCTTCTACAAAACGAAAACTGAGATTGATATTGTTTGGCAAACGTTTTACAGGGTCACCGTTTAATTTTACATAAGGAATTTCTTTTAAAACTCTGTCAATAAAATAATCTCTTAATTCTCTTTCTTTTGCTGTACGGACTTCCATGGTTTCTGCTGCTCTTTTTGCCGCTACGCCATAGCCCACAATACCCGGAACATTTTCTGTACCCGCACGTCTCTTTCTTTCCTGTGCACCTCCGTGTACAAAAGAACGGATTTTTACGCCTTTGCGGATATATAAAAATCCGATACCCTTTGGTCCGTTAATCTTATGCGCACTGGAGCTGAGCATATCAATATTCATCTCATCCACATCAATCGGCACCTGTCCGAATGCCTGAACAGCATCTGTATGGAATAAAACTCCGTGTTCTTTCGCAATCATTCCAATCTCTTTTACCGGTTCAATGGTTCCGATTTCATTATTTGCAAACATAATAGAAATTAAAATTGTTTCCGGACGAATTGCCTTTTGTAATTCATCTAAATTAACCAGACCATTCTCATCTACATCTAAATATGTGATTTCAGCGCCCTTTTTCTCCAGATATTCACAGGTGTGTAAAATCGCATGGTGTTCAATCTTTGTTGTGATAATGTGATTGCCCTTTTTGCTGTATGCTTCAAAAGCAGCCTTTAACGCCCAGTTGTCCGCTTCACTTCCTCCTGCGGTAAAATAAATCTCCTCTGTTTTTGCGCCTAAAACTTTTGCAATATCTTCTCTTGCAGTAGTAATAGCTTCTTTACTTCTTTGTCCCACTTCGTAAATACTGGAAGCATTTCCATAGTTTTCCGTAAAATATGGAAGCATTGCATCCACAACTTCCTGAGAAGTTTTGGTCGTTGCTGCATTGTCCAAATAAATTCTTGTTTTCATATCGCTCATCTCCTATATTTAATCACATTTCTGCACTTTAATTTGCCCTTTTTCACGAGCCTTACGGCTCTCCTCTACTAACTGACTGATTTTTATGGAGTCTACTGTTTCCTGAATACTTTTATTAATCTCCTGCCAGACATAACGGGTAACGCATAAATCCTCACCCTGACAATGTTCATTGTTTCCTGCTCCACAGGATACTGCCTCAAGACTTCCCTCCAAGGCTCTTAACACATCTCCAACGGAAATTTCATCCGCCGGCTTTGCCAGTCGATAACCGCCCTGAGCGCCTCGTTCACTGACAACCAAACCAGCTTTTTTCAGCTTTCTCATAAGCTGCTCCAAATAGCTGTCTGAAATATTTTGTCTGTTAGAAATACTTTGTATGGAAACAGCTTCCTCATCACTATATAATGCTAAGTCGATTAACGCTCTTAGACCATATCTTCCTTTTGTAGAAAGCTTCATCCTATCGCCTCTTTTCAATTCCGACTGTTTTACTCTGATTTCTAATCTTGAAGTAGAATAACACCTTTCCTTTGTTCTGTCAAGCTCATTTGAAGAATATATTATGAAAAAGAGAAAATAAGGATTTTACCATGAGTAACAGAAACTTTCTTTTAAAAGGTACGCTTCTTCTGACACTGTCCGGCTTTCTTACAAAAATCATCGGCTTTATTTATAGGATATTCCTTTCTCAAAAAATTGGTGCACAGGGTATGGGAATTTATCAGCTTATTTTTCCCGTTTACACCCTATGCTATGCGCTTGCAGCAGGAGGCATACAGACAGCTATTTCCCGTCTCGTAGCGGCAAAAGCCGCTTTAAAAGATGAGCAGGGAGCGCACGATGTTTTTCTCCTGTCAACTTCTCTGGCTGCTGTCATTTCTATTCTGACAGAATTTTTTCTGTACCGTCACGCGAACTGGTTTGCCGTACATTTTTTATTAGAAGAGCAATGTACCCCTCTTTTAAAAATATTGGCATTTTCCCTTCCTTTTGGTGTGTTTCACGCTTGTGTCAACGGCTATTATCTCGCCAGAAAAAAACTTTCTGTTCCTGCTTCCGCCCAGCTCATTGAGCAGTGCTTTCGTGTGGCAGCCTCTTTTCTGCTGTTTTTGGTCTGGTCGGAAAAAGAAGTTCCAATCACACCAAAGCTGGCTGTTTTCGGACTTCTCGCCGGAGAACTGGCTGCATGGCTATTTACAGGTTTTATGATTTTATGGGACTTCTGTAAAGGACACTACCGCCTTGCTTCTATGACAGCGCCCTTCAAAGAACTAAAAGCTATTACAGCGCTTTCGCTGCCTTTAACCTGCAACCGTCTTCTGGTAAACATTCTGCATAGCATAGAAGCCGTACTTATTCCCGGACATTTACAGCTTTTTGGACTGGACAACGCCTCTGCTCTTTCTATCTACGGCGTTTTAACAGGAATGGCGCTTCCCCTTATTCTTTTTCCTTCCGCCATTACCAATGCCTTATCCACAGTGCTTCTGCCTTCCGTAGCAGAAAAGCAGGCATTGGGCGACAGAGCAAGTATTCGAAAAAACATTCTTTTGTCCATAAAATACTGTTTCTTATTAGGCTTTGGAGCTTTTCTCTTTTTCTATGCAGGAGGAGATTTACTGGGACTTCTGCTTTTTAAAAACGAATTTGCGGGAACTTTTATTAAAACACTGTCTTTTATTTGCCCTTGCCTGTACTTATCCGGAACCTTAAGCGGCATTTTAAACGGACTTGGAGCTGCAAACCAAACCTTTTGGCTAAACACGCTGGGACTCGGCATTCGCCTTCTTTTCGTATTTTTTATTATTCCCCACTATGGAATTGTAGGCTATCTCTGGGGGCTGATTATCAGTGAGCTTATTGTTACTTTGCTTTCTCTTTACTGCTTACGTGAGTTTCTTTTCATCCATTCACTTTAAAGTTTTAAACTTTACATTAAAAAAGTATCGACAATCTCTTTTTTTTGTATTATAATTTACGGAAACACCAAAGGCACACTGCCCAAAATGAGGATAAAAGGAGATTTTTTATGAGCTTCCAATTTGTAAAACAGCTTCCGACTCCGGATGAAATTAAAGAACAAATCCCTATGTCAGAAGAATTAAAAGCACAGAAAAGAAAAAGAGATAAAGAGATACAGGATATTTTTACCGGAGCTTCCGATAAATTTCTTGTAGTTGTAGGACCTTGTTCTGCTGACAGAGAAGACTCTGTATGTGAATATACCAATCGTCTGGCAAAATTACAGGAAAAGGTTTCCGACCGCCTGATTTTAGTTCCCAGAATTTATACAAACAAACCAAGAACCACAGGCGAAGGTTATAAAGGTATGCTTCATCAGCCGGTTCCCGAAGCAAAGCCTGATGTATTAGCCGGTATTCTGGCTATCCGAAAAATGCACATTCGTGCTCTTACGGAAACAGGTTTGACTTCCGCTGATGAGATGCTTTATCCTGACAACTGGCATTATTTATCTGACCTGCTTTCCTATGTTGCCATTGGCGCACGCTCTGTGGAAAATCAGGAGCATCGTTTAATGGTAAGCGGTCTTGATATTCCGGTAGGTATGAAAAATCCTACCAGTGGAGATTTCTCTGTTATGTTAAACTCTGTTGTTGCCGCTCAGGGAGGACACGACTTTATTTCCAGAGGCTGGGAAGTAAAAACAGAAGGCAATCCTCTGACTCATACCATTTTAAGAGGAGCAGTCAGCAAACACGGGAATACCATTCCCAACTATCACTATGAGGATTTGCAGCGTCTTCTGGAAATGTATAATGAAAGAAATCTGGCAAATCCATCTGTTGTCATTGATGCAAACCATTCAAATTCGGGAAAAAAATACAAAGAACAAATTCGTATTGTAAAAGAAGTGCTTCACAGCCGCCTTGTATCAAAGGATATCCAAAATCTTGTAAAAGGCGTTATGATTGAAAGTTATCTTGTAGAAGGCTGTCAAAAAATCGCTCCTGACAATATTTACGGAAAATCTATTACAGATCCATGTCTTGGATGGGAAGATACTGAAAAGCTTATCTTTACCATTGCCGAGCTTTGTTAAAAACAAAAAGAGGACAAAGTCCTCTTTTTATTTTCTGGGATGTGCTTTCATATACACATCCCTAATTTTATTCACATTCATATTCATATAAATCTGTGTTGTGGAAATATCTGAATGTCCCATCATCTCCTGCACGCTTTTCAAATCCGCACCGTTTTGCACCAAATGTGCGGCAAAAGAATGACGAAGCGTATGAGGTGTGATGTCCTGCTGTATGCCTGCTGACACTGCATAACCTTTTAAAATTTTCCAAAAGCCCTGTCTGCTCATAGATTTTCCTGAACAATTCACAAACAGCCATTCACTGCTGTTTTCCCCTAAAAGCTCTGCTCTTGCCCATGCCATGTAAGCCTCCACTGCTGTTTTTGCAGTTGCTCCAAAAGGAATTACCCTCTCTCTCTCACTTTGGCTGCATGTAAGATATCCTAATTTTAAATTTACATCTCGCAATGTAAGATGAATTAATTCACTTACTCTAATACCAGTCGCATACAAAAGCTCCAGCATCGCTCTGTCCCGAACACCCTTTGCTGTATTTTCCTTAGGCTGACTCAAAAGTAAGTCCACCTCATCCACAGTTAAAATTCCCGGCGCTTTTTTTTCTATCTTTGGTGCTTTTAAACCTTCCGCAGGATTTTCTCTCCAGCACTCTCTCTGACATAAATACTGAAAAAAGGCTCTTATGGACGCTACACTTCTTGATATGGAAGAAGCCGCAAAATTCTTTCTTTCCAAATACATAATATAAGAATTCAACAAAACAGCCGATACCTGATGCCATTCGAGAATTCCTTCCTGTTTTAAAAACTGCTCCATTTTTTTTAAATCTCTCTCATAAGATACTTCTGTATTTCTGGAAGTGCCTCTGGTATTATGTAAATGCTCAATAAACTCCTGTATTTCGCACTTCATATTTCATTCCCCTTCTTTTAGGCATAGTACGATTATATATCAAATGCACTCCAAAAATCAAACCTTATTTTACAAAAACCTTTATTTTCTCAGTCCTTCTCATATCCAATGCTGAAAAATCCAAATCAGAATGTTTTGATTAACATAGCTTTCCAGCCAAATCCCCAATAAAACACAAATCCCCGCACCAACACCAAAGAAAATATAAGCTTGATAATCTGCCCTTTCCCTTCTCTTCTTGCCCATAGCCTTCCTGCTCATACGCATAACAATCCAGAACAACAAAAGCCAGCCCGGCAAATAAAAAAATATCTGCGGCAAAAAACAGACGCTCCCTGCCACAAGTCCTTTTACTCCGTACTCCAAAAGAAAAATTGTCATCAGGTTTCCCGCCAAAAAACCAAACCATAGAAGGCTGAGTACAACGGCAAAAATCCCAATATAAGTCAACCCCAGAAATATCATGGACAAAAAATAGATACCTCTTTGAAACAGCAGATGAGAAAACAACGCTTCTGCATCTATCCATTCTTTTGATGCAGCCGTACCATATACAGCCAAAATTCCGGAAGAATACCCTGTTTCCCGAAACAATAAATTTGCCCCTATAATTCCAAGTATAAATCCTGACAAATACCAACAAAGAAGAAGCCTGACATTCCTTTTCATACTTTCACCCTGTACATCTTATGCCTAATACAGAAAAAAAAGACCCTTATTTTAAAAATAAGAGTCTTTATCGTTCTAAAAAGTCAACGGTATTACTTTGCGTAATCAATTACACGTGATTCACGAATTATGTTTACTTTAATCTGTCCCGGATATTCCAGCTCAGCCTCAATCTGCTTTGAAATATCTCTTCCCAGAAGCACCATATCGGCATCTGTTACATGCTCCGGAACTACCATAACACGAATTTCTCGTCCTGCCTGAATAGCAAAAGACTTATCTACTCCCTTAAAGGAATTTGCAATATCTTCTAACTGTTTTAATCTGTTGGTATATGTTTCTAATGTTTCACGTCTTGCACCCGGTCTCGCTGCAGAAATTGCATCAGCAGCCTGTACAATACATGCGACTAATGAAGTAGGCTCTACATCACCGTGATGTGACTCTACTGCATTGATAACAATTTGTGATTCTTTATATTTCTTACATAAATCTGCACCAATCTGAATATGAGAACCCTCTACCTCATGGTCGATGGATTTACCTATATCATGGAGCAGACCTGCTCTTTTCGCCATTCGTATATCCGTTCCTACTTCACCTGCGAGTAATCCTGCAAGCTGTGCTACTTCGATAGAATGCTTTAATGCGTTCTGTCCATAGCTTGAACGGAATTTCATACGGCCCAGAAGACGGATGAGCTCCGGATGAATACCGTGAACACCTACCTCCAATGCTGCGGCTTCTCCTTCTTCCCGCATCATTGTTTCAACTTCTCTTTGAGCCTTTTCAACCATTTCTTCAATTCTAGCCGGATGAATACGTCCGTCTACAATCAGCTTTTCAAGCGCAATCCTTGCAATTTCCCTACGAATAGGGTCAAAGCCGGATAATACCACTGCTTCCGGAGTATCATCAATAATTAAATCCACACCTGTCAGTGTTTCCAGAGTACGAATATTACGTCCTTCACGTCCGATAATTCTACCCTTCATTTCATCACTTGGCAGCTGTACTACTGAAATTGTAGCTTCTGCCACATGGTCCGCTGCACATTTCTGAATAGCTGTCACCACATATTCTTTTGCCTTTTTATCAGCTTCTTCTTTTGCCTTGCTTTCTAATTCTTTATAAAGCTTGGCTGTGTCAATTTTTACTTCATCTTCAACAGTTTTCAACAGATAATCTTTTGCCTGTTCGGAGGTCAGACCTGAAATTCGCTCCAGTTCCTGCACTCGCTGTCCTTGTAATTCGTCAACTTTCTTTTCCTTTTTCTTTAATTCTGCTTCCTTCGCTGTGTATTCAGCTTCTCTTTTTTCTAAAGCATCTGCTTTTTTATCAAGAGCTTCTTCTTTTGATAAAACACGTTTTTCATACTTCTGAAGTTCGCTTCTTCTCTCTTTTGTCTCTTTTTCCAATTCATTCTTGGTACGGAGATTTTCTTCTTTTGCTTCCAAGAGAGCTTCTCGCTTTTTTGTTTCAGCAGTCTTTAATGCTTCATCTATAATGCTTCTCGCTTTGACCTCTGCGGTTCCAATGGTTTCTGCATCTTTTTCTGCTTTTTTCTTAACAGTAATATTTGCGGTAACCGGAACTGCAATCAGCGCAGTAAGAATCACAGCAATAATTGCAATTATTACATAGATTGCCACAGGAGCACCTCCTTATTTAATTTTCATTGTACGAATACAACAGTATAATTTTATACTGAATTCTTTAAAAAGTCAACATAAAAGCGGAAACTAACCTGACCTAATCTGTATAATCTATACAAAATCCTTTTACTCTGAAATCTCACGAAAAACCGATAAAATATCAGAAGAAGAAAAACCTCTCCTCAACAAAAAACCATATAATTTTCTCTTTTCTTTTTCATCCATCTGTGTCGGATTGGAACATTTCTTTTCTATCAAGCTGCGAATGGTTTCTTTTGTGTCTGTTTCATCTTCTGTTTCTTCAAAAACTTCAGCTATTACCTCTGAGGAAACTCCTTTCCGCATCAACTCCATTTTTATTCTGGCTTTTCCTTTTTTATTTTTTTGACTCTCTATATACATTGCAACATATCGTTTGTCATCGATATAATGGAAAGACGTTACATACTCCAGCGCCCTTTCAACTGCCACGGGAGGATATCCGCTTTCCTGCAATTTCCTTTCCAGCTCCCAGCGGGTTCTGTCCATTTTCTGCAATAAATACATAGCTCTCAGCTTTGCCCTTTTTGTCAGAACTTCATCTACAAGCTCTGTATAAACGCTCTGTTCAATTTCCCTGTTCTTTTCAAGATGATAGCGAAACAGCTCGCCTTTATACACTACAAAGGCGGGCTGTCCGTCTATTTCAATCTGAAATTTTTGTTTTGTCACAGGCTTAATATCCGTAACAAGCATCTGTTTTTCCTCTTAAATTTCTTCTGTCTCTTCGTTTCCTGTACTTTCTCCGGCAGGTGTTGGCTGTTCTGCACCGTTCTCATCCGGTAAAAGTCCGTAATGTACTCTTACCTTCTGCTCGATTTCTTCTGCAATTTCCGGATTTTCTTTCAGATATTTCTTTGCATTTTCTCTTCCCTGTCCGATTTTTCCATCGTTGTAGGCATACCACGCACCGCTTTTATTCACAATACCAATATTTGCTGCCAAGTCTAGAATATCTCCTTCTTTGGAAATCCCCTCGCCAAACATAATATCAAACTCTGCCTCTTTAAACGGAGGTGCAATTTTATTCTTCACTACTTTAATTCGAGTTCTGTTTCCGACCATTTCTCCGCCCTGTTTTAAGGTTTCAATTCTGCGGACATCCATACGGATAGAAGAATAGAATTTCAAGGCACGTCCGCCTGTGGTAACCTCCGGATTTCCAAACATGACACCTACTTTTTCACGAAGCTGATTGATAAAAATAACAATACAATTCGATTTACTGATATGCGCCGTTAATTTTCTCAGCGCCTGAGACATCAAACGTGCCTGAAGACCTACATGGGAGTCTCCCATATCTCCTTCAATCTCTGCCTTCGGTACTAATGCCGCAACAGAGTCCACAATAATAATATCCACAGCGCCGGAACGCACCATTGTTTCTGTAATTTCCAGCGCCTGCTCTCCGTTATCCGGCTGAGAAATATAAAGATTATCAATATCAACACCGATATTTTTTGCATATGCCGGATCTAACGCATGCTCCGCATCAATAAAGCCTGCAATTCCGCCTCTTTTCTGTACTTCTGCCACCATATGTAAAGCAACCGTAGTCTTACCACTGGACTCCGGTCCGTAAACCTCAATAATTCTTCCTTTTGGAACACCGCCTAAGCCTAAAGCAATGTCTAAGCTCAGAGCTCCGGTAGGTACGGTTTCCACGTTCATATTTGCAGTGGAGTCTCCTAATTTCATAATGGAGCCTTTTCCAAACTGCTTTTCAATCTGTGCCAAAGCACCGTCTAATGCTTTTAATTTATCTTCTTTCACCATCTGTGCCATATTTTTTCTCCTTTTAATCACACTTTCGCAAGCACGAACTTATGTTCGTTTCTATGTTTCATAATAGTATACTTTTTTCTTCTTGTCAACTATTTTTCTTATCCTTCGGGAAGTCCTTCCACTCTTCTTTTGTTTTCTTTGAAATATACAGAGAATACTGCTGTTATGAAAAACTGATGCTGTCTTCATCCGACAGAAAGATATGTATTACTTTTTCAGTATGCACGTTTTCCTCTTTTCTGTCAAGCTGATTTCTCAATTTTTCCATGTCCTGAAATAAAATATCACAGGAAAAAGGAGATGTCACAAAAGCAACATCTCCTTTTTCCTCATTATCTCATAGTCGGCTGTGTGAGAACAGAACGTACATGAGCAACCTCTTCAGGCTTTGCACAGGCTGCCGGAACATAATAACTTTTTGCTCTAGCAATCTGATAAATCTCTTCCTGTGACATTTCACACTGATTTCTCATCTGCTTTAAAGTCTGTTTTAACTGCTGATTTTCTGTCTGTGTAATCATTTCTCCGTAACGTACCAATTCACCGTTAATTCCTGCAAGCGTATCTGCTACCATTGTCTTTTCTGTCATTTCTACCCCTCCTACTGTAAAAACTGCATTAACTGCTGCTTACTTTCCATTGCAGACTGCGCAGACTTCTGGAAGAACTGCTTAATCTGCGGGTCCTGTGACTCCTGTGCATAATCCTGCATTTTACAGTGAGTGGTTTCAAATCCGCCAATCAAATGGCGCAAATTCTGTAAATCAAGTACTGAAATCTCTGTCATGATTATTTCCTCCTGTTTTCTTGTTCTACCTTCTTAGTATGTCAGGATTTTTCATTTCTATGACAGGATACTTTTACCTGATTTTATTTGCCAATCAGCCAATCATACATTTCTTCGTACTGTTTTGCAGAGTTTGCCCATGAAAAATCTCTTGCCATGGCTCTGTCAACCAGCTTGTTCCATTCCCGTTTTTTGTCATAATAAATATGCTCTGCATAACGGATAATACCCAGCATTTCATGTGCATTGTAATTTGTAAAGCTAAAGCCTGTACCTGTGTTTTCAAACTCATTATACGGTTCTACGGTATCCTTTAATCCGCCTGTTTCACGTACAATCGGCAGTGTACCATAGCGAAGGCTCATAAGCTGGCTTAAACCGCATGGTTCAAATAACGATGGCATCAGGAACGCATCGCTGGCCGCATAAATTCTGTGGGACAGTCCATTGTCGTAGAAAATATTAGCGGATACCTTGCCCTGATATTTCCATGCAAAATGGCGGAACATGTTTTCATATCTTTCTTCACCTGTACCCAGAACAACCAGCTGAATACTGTCCTGACATAACTCGTCCATCACATAATTTACCAAATCAAAGCCCTTCTGGTCTGTCAGTCTTGATACAACGCCAATCATCATTGCTTTTGGATTTTCCTCCAGACCAAGCTCTCTTTGCAATGCAAGCTTATTTTTCACCTTTTCTTTTCTAAAATTCTTTGCATTATAATTCTTTACAATAAATTTGTCTGTCTGCGGATTATATTCGTCATAGTCAATACCGTTTACGATACCTCTTAAATCATTAGAACGTGCCTGCATCAGCCCTTCCAGATGCTCCCCATAAAACTCTGTTTTGATTTCCTCAGCATAAGTATTGCTTACTGTTGTAATCGCATCTGCATACACAAGACCGCCCTTTAACAGATTGGCATCTTTAAACGCCTCCATTTTATCCGGAGTAAAGAAATGTGCCGGCAGTCCCGTAATCTGTCTGACTGTTTTAATATCCCATGTCCCTTGGAATTTCAAGTTATGTATGGTCATGACGGTCTTAATGCCTCTGTAAAATTCCCCTTGCTGAAAGCTGTCATTCAAATATACAGGTACCAGCCCTGTCTGCCAGTCGTGGCAATGAATAAGGTCAGGACGAAATCCGATTACAGGGAGAACAGACAATGCAGCTTTTGAGAAGAAAGCAAACTTTTCAATGTCAAAACGAATTTCCCCATAAGGCTGATATCCTGAAAAATAATATTCATTATCGATAAAATAGAATTGAATTCCTTCGTATTCCATCTGCATGATACCTACGTATTCCCGTCTGTATCCGATATCCATATAAAAATGAGTCACATACTGCAACTGATTTTTATATTCTTCCTTCATACACAAATACTTTGGAATAATCACCCGTACATCATACTCTTTTTTATCAAAACACTTAGGCAGCGCACCTACTACGTCAGCCAGACCTCCTGTTTTTATAAATGGCACCGCCTCGGATGCAACAAACAAAATTTTCTTCACTAAAACACCCTCCTTGTCAGATAAGATATACCTTTCCACATCTTGTTTTATCTAACAACATTATACTCCTTTTTTCGTGTAAAGAAAAGTTCTTTTATTGTTGTAAATTCTTTATTTTTTATATTCTAACCGTATTTTATCTGCAATAAGAGCAATAAACTCTGAATTGGTCGGTTTCCCTTTTCCCGTACTGACTGTATAACCAAATAATTCATCAATGGTATCCATTTTTCCTCTGCTCCACGCAACCTCTATGGCATGACGAATAGCACGCTCAACTCTGCTTGGCGTTGTCTGATGTTTTTTAGCAATGGTAGGGTACAGTATTTTTGTGATTGAATTTAACATTTCCATGTCGTTTACTGACAGGATAATGGCATCTCTTAAATACTGGTACCCTTTAATATGTGCCGGCACTCCGATTTCATGAATAATATCCGTTACATCTGCTTCTAAATTTCTTTCATAGTAGCTGCCTGTATTTTCATAAGCATCTACTTTTCGTATATCCCTTTTTCTTCCGTCCCTGAAATTACGCATACGCTTAATTCTGGATAACAGCATATTATTATCAAATGGTTTTAAAATATAATAATTTGCACCTAATTGAAAAGCGTCTTCTGTAATCTGTTCCTGCCCCACTGCTGAAACGACAATAAACGCTGGCTGTTTTTTTAAAGCATTGTCTTTTCCCACTCTTTCCATGACGGTAAGTCCGTCCACTTTTGGCATAATAATATCTAAAAGTACAACATCTGGTTCTTTTTCTTTTATAATATCATATATTTCAGCACCGTTATTTGCATGTCCTACCAGTTCCAGCTCTTTATCCTCGTTAATTAAATTCCCCAATAAGTCCAACATTTTCTCGTTATCATCTGCAATAGCGACATTTAACTTCTCCATTAATCTTCCTCCATCAATTTTGTTACAACAACTTCTTCAGAATTTGACGGGCGCCCTTTTTAATCGTCAATAACTGAAGACTATTAGTATTATATTCTCTGTTGTTTTCAGAATCAAGTCAAATCCTTCAACAATTTGTTTTTCTTTGTGATTATTTTCATTCAATTTCGACATATTCATGATTTTTCACTAGATTTTTATAACATATTTTCAATAAAAATCCCGTAACCTTTCGATGAATCCTGTACAAAAACATGAGTAACTGCTCCAATCAGCTTTCCGTCCTGAAGAATTGGGCTACCGCTCATCCCCTGCACAATCCCTCCTGTTTCCTCTAAAAGCTTCGGGTCTGTTACCTGAATTTCAAAGGCTTTATTTGTTTTGGATTTATTTCGATAGATTTCTGTTATTTCAATATCATAGGTCTTCACTTCCTTATTCAGATTTGTCAAAAGTTTCGCTTTTCCTTCCTTTACTTCTTGTTGATATCCTACCATAACCTTCTTATGAGGCAAACGTTCCACATCAAATACCTCTCCGAAAATACCCAACTCTGTGTTTTTTTCAATGGTTCCGATTTTTTTCTCCTGCTCATATTCAATATAACCGGATAACTCTCCCGGCATGCCTTTTGCTCCCTTTTTTATAGAAACAATTTCGGCTTCGTACAGTTCTCCTTCTGAAATATCCAGAAGCTCTCCTGTGTCTGTATCACTAATCCCATGCCCCAAAGCGCCGAATTTTCCGTTTTCATCAATATACGTCATTGTTCCAATTCCCTGTGTGTTGTCCCGTACCCAAAGCCCAAGCTTATACTCGTCATTTTGGTCTAATACGGGCGAAATGGAAAGAGGTATTTGCTCACCGTTTCGGTTTACAAGAAGCTCCACGGTTTCCCCGTGACTGGCTTCAATATTTTTAATCAAATCTTTTTTCCCAAAGACAGGTGTTCCATTCACTTCCAAAATATAATCTCCCGACTTTGCAATATGCTCTGCCGGCTCTGCCTGTACGCCGTCCTTACCTGTAATTTCTCCTGTGTCAACCACCAGCACACCCTCGGTTTCCATATACAAACCAGCGGGCATACCACATACCGATACCCATTTTTCATCCGCTGTTTCCACCTGTACATCCTTCAGGTAAAACATATCGAGGAAATAACACGGTATTTGATAACTGCCGTTTTTTGACACATCAATACTTTTCGAATATGTTACAAAAGGATAGTCCAGCATCTGGGAAACGCCTGTTTCCTGTCCCTGGCGGATATAAATAGTGTCCGGAATTGCTTTTTTCAGATAACGAATTCCGAAAACTGTCATAAAGCACATATCCGCTAATAATAATACGAAAATAAGGAGGCGATAATTATGTTTTTTCTGCAAAAAATCAAATCCTTTCCTATTTTTTTCAAATTTCATTGTTATCTTCAAGATAATTTATGGCGTTAAGTATAGTGAGAAAATATATAAATATTCTCACTATAACTTAATGCAACAAGAAAGATTGCACAATAGCGCAATCTCCGCGCGCGAGCGGTTCACAAAATGATAATTTCACTTCCGC
>OLRL01000189.1_pt1 | contig 57902 bp, 61 predicted proteins | sample 1643201 | NCBI WGS metagenome assembly OLRL01 (sample SAMEA3136649, study PRJEB25190) | human gut metagenome | biome: human gut; feature: human-associated habitat; material: faeces | place: Austria | collected 2013
TCCATTTGCTGGATATGGAAGAAAATTTACCAAGCATAAAACAAGGATTAGAAGCGAAGTTGGATGCTTTGGTAATGAGAGATTTATATTCAAAATACAAAACTGCGCCCACAGTGGAAGAACGAGAACAAGCAAAAAAAGAATATTTGGACAGACGAGGAGTGTCGGAGAAATTCCGTTGGTAAATCTTCCTTGATGATAGAAACAGGAGCGTGACACGCACCTGTAAATAACAGATAAGGCAGGAAGGGGTGTTGTGGATGTTAAAGCAACCAGAAAGAGGAAGCAGAAATGTGAATGATTTATTTTATAAGATGGAGGGCAGACAGATACAAAAAATGAACGAGGTACTGGCAGACGTGGAACTGACAAAAGCAGAGGAAACAACTCTGATATGGCTTGCCGGGTGGGAAGAAAGTACCGTAGATCATCTGCTGTCAGTTATAGAAAAAGCAGCCCGGATACGGGCAGATAAAAGGGCGGATATGCCCATAAATGAAATCGCAAGTCTGAGCGCTAATCAGATTATGTAATACGAAATAGCCCTCGGCGTTTGAGAGCGAAATACACCCATCGCACAAACTAAAGTTTATGCTTCGGGTATATTTCGCCCTGCCGGGGGGCTAATGCCGGAAACGGCAATAAGTTCGTAAACAGGTGCCTATGCACCTACTCACAATAAAGTCGGCGAGAGCTGAGAAAGGAGGATGCTTATAGGAAGACATTCATTCATCAGACAAAGCAAGCTGTCCGATGTGGTAGGAAGGATTGATTATATCTCAAATCCAAAACGACAGGAATATCTCTATGCGACCTATCAGACAGAAGGAGCAACACCAAAGTTTTGGGAAAATCTTGCAAGAGAAAATCAGTTGGACTTTAAGGCGAGTGGATCGGCAGGGAAATGTATCGAGGGGCGTGAGTTCATCATAGCACTTCCCGAAAGTTTTGTTCAGTATAGGGCAGATGATGTGGTAAGACTTTTTACGGAAACTTTCCATAAAAGATATGGTGTGGAGTGCAGCGTAGCCCTTCATCACAACAAGACAAAAACGAATTATCATATCCATCTGATATTCAGCGAACGGAAAATGTTGGAGCAGCCTGAAGTGAAGATTGCCACCCGAAATATGTTTTATGATGAGCAGGGAAAGCATAGACGTACAAAGAAAGAGGTTTTAAACGAGCAGGGCAATCTTCGGGCGGGGTGCAGCATTATCCCCAAAGGGGAAGTTTATGAAAGCCATATCTTCACGAAAAAGGATGAATGGTTTAAGAACAAAGCCTTTACCAAAGAAGTCAAGGAACTGTTTACCGATACGATCAACCGATATGTAAAAGAGGAATCAGAAAAACTATCCGTATTCCAACAAGGCGGCGTATATCTGGCAACCAAGAAAATAGGAAAGAACAATCCGAAAGCAGAGGAGATAAAGGCAGACAATGCGGCAAGGCAGGAATGGAATCGGACAGTTGATGTGGCATTAGTCGAAGGTGTTCCCGAAGAAGATATTTTGAAGATCAAGCAGGAAAAAATCACAGACAAAACGCTGCAATCTATCAGGACATACGGTTGGCTGCCGGATATGTTTCGTCAGATTATCCGAGGTGCGAAAGAATTTTTGCAGGAAGTAATTTTCAAATTTAAACTACCGCCGAAACCTGTACAAAAGATTGATTTGCAGGAGTGGAAAGATATGCGGAAGGTCATGTATGAATTGCAGAGACAGTCAACGGAGATAAAACGCACACAGCAAGATATTTCTTCTTTGAAAAAGCAACTGTCAGAGCTACGAGGACTATTTAAAGGCAAAGAGCGAAAATCTTTGGAGGGGAAAATTGAACTGTTAGAGGATTTGGAAAAGCGTCTGCACAAGAGTTTGGAACAGATAGTAAAACGTGAAGGCTATCCCAATGTACAAGCCTTTCAGAAGGTTTATAACAAGGCAGAAGAATTGATTATAGAATACAATGAAGAACTAAGGGTATGGAAAAAGCAGACGGAACAGAAAAAAGAGAAACCGTTAGAACAGCCGAAAAAAGCGAGTGTACTGGAAAAGCTGCACCGCTATCAACAGGAAGGCAGACAACAGCCGAAACGGTCAGTCAAGAAAAAATCAATGGATAGAGAACGATAAGAAAGGTGGAAACGATTATGAAGAAAACAATATTTGAAGAAATAGGCGGCACTTATATCAGACACGGGGATTATCTTATCCCCTGCCTTACCTTGACGGAGGAAGAACAGAGGTTTGTAGGCGTATGGGGACAAAGACATTTACGCTATCTGAAAGAATATCGCAGGAGTGTATATTTGAATCTGCTTACAAGTGGAAGGTTGAATGATTATTTGGCTGATATAGAAGAACAGGCACAGGAACGCTTTGAAAGGGTTGTAGAGCAGATGAAACAGGCACAGGGGATTGCAGAACAGTTAAAGGCAGAAAATCAGTTAGAATGGGTAGCGAGAATGAACAATATACAATCGGGTGCAAGGGAGATTGTGGATAAAGAGATTATATATGTTTAGAAATGAGGAGGCAAGTTCTTAGATAGGGCTTGCTTTCGCTTTTCCTATAACAGCAGATGGTGTATAATAAAAATAATACTAATAAGAACGCGAAAATTACAGTGACTAGTATAGAAACTCTTTGAGAAAGGACAGGGTGAAACTAATGAAAAATGAAAAAAGAGAAGTTAAGAAAAATAAATTTTGGTATGTATTTGGAAGTATTGCAGTTACTGTAGGAGCAATGCTTGTATTGCCGAAAGTTATTGAAAAGGGAGCAAAATTTTTTTATGAAAATAGGAAAACTACAAACGGTTTAGAGGATGATGATTGGGGACCGGAAATCGTAAAAACTAGTGAACTAAAGAAAGAGGAAAAATAACATGGAGTTTAATGCAAATGATGTAGCGAAAAAAATCATGGATGCAATTCAAAAGGAGTACAAAGAACTTAAAACATTAAATGTAATGATTTTAGGGAAAACAGGGGTTGGAAAAAGTACTTTAATAAATAATATGTTTAATAAGAAAATGGCAGATGTAGGTGTTGGTAAGCCAATCACAAAAGATATAAAGAAGATTACGTTGCCAGATTTCCCTTTGGCAATTTTTGACACACCAGGGCTTGAATTGAGTGGAGATTTTAATGTTGACAGTCTAATGGATGCAGTTGTTAATGAAATTGATAAGGGTATTAGAAGTGGAGATGTTAGTCAGGCAATTCATTGTATTTGGTATTGTATTAGTACCCCATCACACAGAATTGAACAGACGGAAATTGATTTTCTTAAAAGGTTTTTGGGAAAGACTTCAGAGTATGATGTTCCAGTAATTGTAGTATTGACTCAATCATATTCGAAGAGAGATGCACAGAAGCTTAAAAGCGAAGTAGAAAAAGAAAACTTGCCTATCGTGAATATTGTGCCTGTTTTAGCAGAAAATTATGAGATTGATGATGAATATACGGCTAAGGCGTATGGATTAGAACACTTGTCTGAGATAATGAATAATGTAATTCCGGATGCTGTACAGAAAACATTTATAGCTGTACAGAAAGTAAATTTGGAATTAAAAAAAGGAAAGGCGCAGGCGGTGGTGGCTTCTTCAGCAGTGGCAGCAGCAGCGACGGGCGCCGTACCAATTCCATTTTCAGACGCCGCCGTTCTCGTTCCTGAACAAATTGCAATGATTGGTGGAATTACAGCAATATTTGGAGTGCCGATGGATCAAGGAACAGTTATGGCTATTATTAGTGCGACAATCGGAACAGCAGGTACTACGGTGTTAGGCAAAACAATAGCAGCAAATTTGATAAAGTTAATACCTGCAGTAGGAAGTGTGGTGGGAGGAGTTATCTCAGCAGCTACCGCAGCTGCTTTGACAGCGGCACTTGGTGAAGCCTATATAGCTATTATGGTAATGGTATGTAAAGGGGATTTGAGTATTACAGATCTGAAATCTGAAAAGGGTAAAGCAGAGATAACTCGTATATTTACAGAACAGTTAAAAGTCAAGAGAAATAAAAACGGCGAACCTATTGAGTAATTAAATAAAATTCCTCATCGACAAAATTATTTTGACGATGAGGAACTGAAAAATAGTGCGGAAATGCTCTTTGATAAAATAGTATATTTGAACTGCAATGAGGTTGAGATGAAAAGTGATGAATTGATAAAGGCACATAAATTTTGTTCTAATCATAAGGAAAAACTGTTAAGAGATCATAAATGTGATTGTTTCTATTGTTTGGAGATATTTAGTCCGAATAAAATAGAAGAGTGGATTGAGGATACAGGTGGAACTGCGATTTGTCCTTATTGTGGAGTGGATTCGATAGTTGGTGAAAGTTCACAATACCCCATTACAAAAGAATTTTTGAAAATGATGCAAGAATATTGGTTTGAAACAAAGGCGAGTTTTTGGAAATCGATAAATGGAAAATGTCGTGAGTGCAATTTTCATGATACTCCCCAAAAGCTGAATTGAAACAAAAAAGCTTATTTATTGCATATACTTTTTGGATGTTGTATAATTAAAATTAATACAAAAGATGGGCGGATTAAATAATGGGAATATGGAAAAAAGATCCGATAAAAACATATGATAATCAATTGGGAAAAATTGATCAGGAAGAATTGCAGTTGATAAAACGGTTAGAAGACTTACGTAAATTGAAGGAAGATACATTAGATAATCGTAGAAATGCAGGTTTGAGAAAATATATGAATGAGAGTAAACGGAATAATTTATTACAAGAAGCAGAGCGATTAGGTTATTCTCATGATGATATTGCAAGATTAAAAAAGCATTCTGATGATTGGAACCAGGATAATATTTCTAATGAAGTAATTGATGAGTTTGAAAATCTTGGGAAATATATTAAGGCACAAGCGCCTTATAAAGGTAACCCGTTATATAAAGTTTGTGTCACATTGAATCTGGGAGGTAATGAAAATGAAAATTAACATTGTCATACCTAAACAAACCCCATATATTCAAGTTTTAATGAGAACTAAGAAATATTACCATTTGAATCGTATTACAGACGTTATAGCGGATGATCATCAAAGATATTATATTTTTGTTCGAAAAAGGAAGATTCAGATAAAAATAATCCAAACGGAAAATGAAGTGGTTAAAGAAATTCAAAATTATTTAGATTATACATTTAGAAATAGTTATCTTGGAATATATGGAGATGATTTTGAAAAAATAAAATTACAAGGAGTACGAAAAATAAAAATGTAATGGAAGACAAAAAAATTGGAAAATGGTGTATATTTGTAGTATTGTTTTTATTGTTGGTTGGTAGAATTGTTATTCCTGATGAACAGAGTAAATGGATTCAGGGAATAGGTTTTATAGGAGTAGTGGTTGCATTAGTGGATTTATATTCAAATACATATAAACAAAATCACCAAAAAGATAAATTTAAAGTTATTACGGGACTGGCAATTATTGTTGCTACGCTTTTGATGATAATTGCAGTTGGAATGGTTATGAATAAAATCGTTTTGCGAAGTAGAGGCAATGATGTGCTAACCATATTATCATTACTGATTAGTCTGCCAAGCGAATTATATTGTGATTGGATAAAGAAATATGTTGATAATGAATAAGGAGGTTAATATGAATAAGTATATTAAAATATTAGAAACATGGGATGGCAAATTTGAGGATTTATGTTTTGAATTATATAAAATGATAGAACAGGAAAATGAGTCTGAACAAATTCTACATTTTCAAATGATTTGTGAAATGATAGGAACAATTAATTCTGACAAGAGTCAAAACATAGAACCATACTTTGAACCAGAAGAAATTGAAAAGCTAAAAATGCTATATGGGAAGTATGTTGATGAAGTAATTAATGCGGTAAGAAAAAAAGCTGTTTATGATAAACTGACCATACAAGCGTTTTACGAATTGTTATGGAATATGGTTATGAAAAATTCAATGTTGAACTCAGATAAGGAAAAAGCGTTTGGATTGTTGTGGATATTAGCAGATAATGGAATTCCATATTTTGGATTGGGTACACCATTATCTATGGAGAATGCCGAGTACGAAGAAATAGTAGAAAATCATAAGGAAAGTATAGACAGAATAAAATACATATTAACTATTCCATTTGAACAAAAGACAGAAGTTGCGTCACTAGTTTTACAAGAGCTATTTAAATATAATGATTATAAAGTACAAACAGTTTTACTAACACAGGCAATGGGGATTTATGCGAAAAAAGGAATAGGGAGTTTAAAACAGTTTTTTAGTGTTATGGGAGAGTTGAAGGAAGAGTAATAATAGGTATTGCGAATCTGATTGCTTTGTTAGCGGTATGATAAGTATACGGTTTGAATCAAAAGGAGAGAACAGAGATTCTAAATGTAGTCCCAGATAGGGGGAATTATTAAAATTTGATTTATAATAAGTTGCTACTAGGAAAATCAGAAGTGGAAAGAACTTATGATTGATAGCCTCAATATATCAAAATAACGTATTTTAGTGTTATAAGATTAGCAAAAAATAAAAACGGGCATATTGTACGCAAAACACTAATTAATTTTGTTGGGTTCTGTGTGAAGAGGAAGAATTCGAATTATTTTGTGCCAACAGCATACAATTTTAATGGATAGTTCTATTGACTTTCCGCTTTGTACTTGGTAGTATATTAGTACAAAGAAAGTTTACTACTGACCGATATGTGGTATATAAATGGTTGGGTTGAAAGTATAGTCCTTCGCCGAAAGGCGAGGGACTTTTTTCATATTTCCACAGAGAGGATGGAACAAATGAAAAAAACAGGATTTTATATCATAAAGGATAAGTTTTTTGAAGATATGCCTGATCGTATCTTAAGGGGAATAAGGGAGGCAATAGACCACATTATTATTGTTTTGAAGATAATGCTACGGGAATTTATTGGATGATACCGCTTTCTAGCAGAATAGATAAGTTTCGGAAAATAATAGAGAAAAAGGAACAATCGGGAAAACCTTGTGATATTTTGCATATTGTGAAGTTGGATGATAATAGAGAAAGTGTATTTTTAATACAAGATATGTTCCCGATTACAGAGGAATACATAGAGCGTGAATATACGATTGCCGGAAATCATTTGATGTTGACCAGTGAACATACGGCAAAGGTAATTGAGCAGAAAGCAAGAAAAGTGTTGGGAATGTTAAAGCGTGGTGTGAAGTTCATGCCTACACAACCGGATGTGCTATCAATATTGGAAAAATTAAAGGAGAAAGAATAGCGTTTCATGGCTCTATTTTGGCTCTAATAATTTGGTACGAGAAAAATATCAGATAAAATTCAGAAAATATGAATACAAAACGACATAAATGTGTACTGAAAAGGACCTAGATTATCCCATCCGCACCCGAATTCGAATAAACAAAAATGCTTAGTAAACCCAGCGTTTATGCGGGTTTGCAGCACTTTTAAAAGTCTTTTGATAACAAATTGATAACAGTTGCATGAGCGCCATTATTCTTGTAATCCAGTGGTTTTAGGGTTAGAGAATGATTGACAGGTGGTTGTGCAACCAATAATCCATATTATAAACGAAGCCCTTAGCTGTGGGTATAAAACTCATGGCTAAGGGCTTTTTGTCGCTATTTTTTGGAGGGGGGTTTCTTTTTCTTTGGTGCAGGAAGTTCATCGTACATAGACAGAAACAGGTTGCAAAGAAATTCTCTGCTGTCAACATCATCGACTAAAAGCATTTCCTTTGCTCCCTCATAGGGTAATTCGTAAGTTGCTGTCGGCATAAGGGAAATGGCAGAGGATACGGGTTTTACAAGTAAGCGGTCATCGTAAATACCGCCAACGATTTTGTCACGGTAGTAGAGAATGTACTCGCCCATCATTGCCCGATAGGAGATGCTGTCCAAATCGGATAGCTGTTCTAATACAAAGGTTAAATAATCTTTACTTGACGCCATAGTACACCTGCTTTCAATCATCGGTTTTGAGTTTGTCTTTGAAGGCTTCAACCATAGCGGCACTAAGTTCCTGCGAAGGAACTTTCGCCCAAATTTGCGTGGTATCAAATTCCGGGTAATGGTAACGCCACTCATCGTATTTGTTTTTACTGATTTCTTCAGAAGATAGCTTGTCAGCCTGCTCTTTCCAGGCGTACAGCATTTTCCGGAGTTCGTGAGCGTCTTTGCCTTTGGAAGTATCCACTTTCAGACAGATTTCTCCGTCTGCTGATTCACTGACAGTCAGACCGTACAAATCTTCAAGGGTAAATAAAGTGTGCATCAGTCCGATATAGCTGTCAATATCAGGCACATCGAGGGCATGAGGAGAAACATCAAGAGCCTGTGCCAGTGCAGCAGTAAGTTCTGCCTTCGGTTTTCTTGTTCCAGTTTCGTATTGTGCTAAACGTACATCGGCACTTCGCTCAGGAAAGCCGACAATCGTACCAAGATATTTCTGTGTCATCCCACGCAGAATGCGAAAAAAATGTAGTCTTTCTCCAATCGCCATAACGTGTCCACTCCTTGTATGTATTTTACAATGAGTATAGCAGATATGTTTAAGAGAAGTCAAGATAATACAAAGCAAAAAAGTTTAATGTTTTCCGAAAAGCCACTTGACACAAGCAAATATACTTAGTATAATAAGTTCAAAATTAAGCAAATAAGTTTAATAAAAACAAAATGACCGTCCGAACAGTATAAACCGCCAAGAACTTGCCAGACAGCAAGCAACACCCAGTTGTAAAAAGTTCCCGGTTTGATGTCGTGTTCCACACACCATTGATGATCTGTCAATCCACTTTGACGGCATTCCATGATGAGACGGTATTGTTCTTCGGCAGGTATTCTTTTGCTTCTCATGAGCACACCTCCATAAATCGGATAGAGTAAAATGCTCGCATCTATCATTTCTAGCAAGAGAAGATGAAGTGAAATGCTTGCATTTTCTAATGATTATTATGGATTCATTTTTAGGGCAACACAATCCGTCGAATTATTTTGCGCTTACTTTTAAGACAACCGCAACTTTTAACAGATAAATAAGAACATGAGATGTATTTAAATAATTGTAGGATAAGTCCCTGGCGGTAATGCTTTTACGATAAATAAGAACATAAAATGTATTTAAACGAGAAAGTCTTAAATGAGATTAAAAAACTTCGTTTGGTAAGTAAAAACATAAGATATCTTTAGTAATGTAACTGTTATATTTCGCATATCACATTTTGTTAATAAATAGGAACATAGGAAATAAATACAAATATTTGGTAACAGTGTTAAAAGTAGCAGCGGGACTTGAACCCGCACGTGGCTATGATGCAGATAGAATGAAATTAAAAAGAGTGTTTGTCATATAAATGAGAGTAATGCTAGAAGATGTTACGTTGTGCAAAAAAATGATAGAAATTTATCTGCAAAATATGGAGACTTACTAATTTCAGGCATTTAAAATCAGTAAGTCCTTATATTTTCCAATAAATTTATCAACATTTATCAAGTGGTGACAGCCCCAACGGCAACGGAAACCAGTTACAATTTTTCGGTAACTGTGTTTCATCTAAAATTAAGCTGTGATTAGGAGAGAATAAAGCTAAAATACTATCAAAAGAAGAAAATTCCAAAGCAGAGTGTTCTTCTGGATTTTCTATTTGTGTAACGGAAGGAATTCTGCTATCTACCTGAATTTTGAAGCTTCCATGCTCTTTTATCGTAAAATTCCAACTTCCGGAGCTTAAAGGGATGTAAGAAGCTTTTACATTTAAGAAAAATTCTAAAACCTTAGGATAATCAAAAATCATATAATTATCATCCAAAGATATGGAAAATGACTCAAAAAGTTGGGTGCACCCTTTAAATAGGTGGGAGTCGCAGGGGGAAACTCTTAGGAACAGCTCCTTTGAATTACTTTCTGTCAAGCATTTTTCCAGCGAGGTAAACAACAAATTTTCATCGGTTAAATACATTTCTAAGATATGGTTTCCCTGAAGGGCAGCATATCCCTTACACATCTGATTTTCCAAGATAGAATAAAGTTTAGTATTCCAGCTTTTCATAATAGAAAGGAAATCTTCGGGATTTCTTTTAACAAATAATAATTGATTTTCCTGTATTGCCTGAATTTTAGCCAGTAAAGGAGTTTTCTCATCCTGAATTTGGCAGAGGTTAATGTCCCGTTTGGGAAATCTTTCACGGCAGTGGCGAAAATTATCTGAGGTAAAGCAATATTGGAAAGTAATGCCGCCTTTTTCATATCCATAGTATTGATAGCGGTTTCTGAGACCGGAAAGCGTGCTCATAGAAATATTATTCTTTTTCATGTCCTGAATTGCCATGTGCATCAGCTTACGCATGTAGCCTTTTCCTCTGGAATAAGGATGAACGGAAACACTGCCTACGGTAGCGCAGGTGATGGTTTTATTACCGCAATATAAGGTAACAGGAACAACGCATACACAGGCTTTAATTTCTTCATTTTCTAAAGCAAGATAGTGAATAGATTTTTGCTCCTGTCCTTCTTTATAGATTTTGGGAAGAAGTTGACGGAAATCATGAGGGCAATGTGACATACTGAATACCATATTAAGAAAATCGAGAATATGAGGGAAATCCTTCGGAAGCGCTTTTCTGTAAGTAATCATAATAACCTCCTTGCTTGATGAGCGAAATAATTGTTAAAAAGATAGATAAATGTTTCTGTATTTTAGCATATATTACAGCATCATACAATTAAGTATACAATAAAATTCGTGATTGAAGGAACAAAAGCTTGATGTTATAATGAATTTCGAAATTAAGCTTTGGAATTTGCTGTACAGGGGAGGAACTAAATGAAAAAGAAAGCTGTTTTACTATTGTCTTGCAGCATACTGTTGGCTTTGGCAGGATGTGAGAAAAAAGAAGATATAAAAACAGAGGTTGTAAATATTTATAAGCTTAACCCCGATAACGGAGTGTACATAACGGAAGCAAAAGAGTGTCAGACATTAAATGAAACAGTTCTATGGGAATTGTTAAAAGAGAATGAAATTGTTCCCACAGACAGCGAGATTTTGTCTTTTCAAGTAAGCAGAGATAAGCTTGAACTGGATACAGATACTGTGTTCGGGGACTGGCTGAGAAGCTTTGGAACTGCCGGGGAAAGAGAAATTGTGGGCTGTATTGTAAACACATATCTGGACGCATATAAATCTGAAGAAATCAAAATTACAGAAGAAGGACAGACATTAATTACCGGTCATGCAGAATATGCAGAATATTTAAGAAAATTTGAATAAAATAGGAGAGAACAAATGAAAAAGAAGTTAGCCAAGTGGGCTGTTACGATGCTTGCAGGAGCGATGCTTGCACTGCCGGCAACAGGAAGTACAGTAAGTGCATCAAGTGAAGCAAAATCTCAGGTTCAAGAAGAAACAAAAACGATTGAAAATGAACTGAATTATATTTATATCGATGAAGCAGAATTAGACGTGGGAGCTATGCAAAGTGTTGTTCTTTCATGGGGAGAAAGCACATCGGATATTCGGAGTATAGATTTAGTAGTGGAGAATGAAGATGGCTCACGAACTGTTTTAAATTCCCAAAAGAAAGTGGACAACCTCTTCTTATATGAGCATAGCTTTGAACAAGGAGCTTATCATGTGGCAGAGCTGAGTGTTACAACAGACTTGGGTACAAAAACTTTTACAGCAGAAGACCTTGAAATCAACGCTTACTTTGGAGTGGGTGAGAAGGTTAACGATAGTGTTAAAAGTGATTACATAGAAATGGAAAGTCAATCCGGGGAAGAGGCAGTTGTTACAATTGAAACAGCGAATGCAGCAACGGTTGAGAAAAATGTTGCAGATGCACTTTCTGAGCAGGCAGTACCGTTTGATAAGAATAAAAAGGAAAGAAGCAATTCAAATTTAGTTATTGTGCTTGATCCCGGACATGATGCCAGCAAACATTCAGGAGCAACTGCCAATGGTGTCAGAGAGGAAGTTGTAACCTTAAAAATTGCAGAGTATTGTAAGGAAGTGTTGGAGCAGTATTCAGGCGTATCTGTGTATATGACAAGAACAGACGGAAATTGTCCATATCCTGATACGAACAGCATCGATGATATTCTGAAACGTGTAGAGTGGGCAAAAACAAAGGATGCTGACGTATTTATCAGCTTTCATATCAATTCTTCGGTTTCCGGTGCAGCGCAGGGAGCAGAAGTATATTATCCGCAAGGAGAGGAAAATGCACAGGAGCTTGCGAAGGATATTGTAGGTGAGCTTGCAAAATTAGGACTTAAAAATCGTGGAGACAAAGGCGATGACAGCTATGCAGTAATCAGACATTCAAAGCGAAACGGTTTTCCGGGATTGATTATTGAGCATGCGTTTGTTTCAAATGTATCAGATGCAAAATGGTTTCAAACAGAGGAAAATCTTAAAAAATTAGGTGAAGCAGACGCCGCAGGAATTATCAAGTACTATGGCCTTACAAAAGATAAAGGTAAGTGGGAGTTTACAGGTGAGCATTGGAAATGGAAGGAAGGAAACGGAAAATATGCAACAAGCACATGGAAATCCATAGACGGCGTATGGTATTATTTTGATACAAACAGCAACATGACGACCGGCTGGCAGCAGATTGGCGGAATATGGTACTATATGAACAGCAGCGGAGCCATGACGACAGGTTGGCAGCAAATCGGCGGAACATGGTATTATATGAACAGCAGCGGAGCCATGAAGACGGGTTGGCAGCTTATAGGCGGAACATGGTACTATATGAACGGAAGCGGAGCGATGCAGACCGGCTGGCAGACTATTGGAAATCAGACATACTACTTAAATGAAAGTGGAGCTATGGCAACCGGCTGGAAGCTTGTTGAGAATGTATGGTACTATTTTAACGGCTCAGGTTATTTGTTAAAGGGTGAGCAGACCATTGCAGGAACAAAATGGTATCTTGATGAAAATACAGGAGCATTATATACCGGCTGGCATTATACGGCTGGCAAATGGTATTATCATACAAGTGAGGGATTGAAGCAAACAGGTTGGCAGTTTATCGGTGGAACATGGTATTATATGAACGCTGACGGAGTGATGACAACGGGTTGGCAGCTTATAGGTGGAACGTGGTACTATATGGACGAAAGCGGAGCCATGACAACGGGCTGGCAGCAAGTTGGCGGAACGTGGTACTATATGGACGGAAGCGGAGCGATGCAGACGGGTTGGAAGCTTTTAGGAAATCATTGGTATTATATGAACGGAAGCGGAGCAATGCTCACAGGATTTCAGGCCATTGGAAATGAAAAGTTTTATTTTAATGCCAGTGGGGAGATGCAAACAGGCTGGCAGTTTATCGATAATGTGTGGTACTATTTTAATACTTCCGGTTACCTGTTAAAGGGTGAGCAGACGATAGGAGGACAAAAATGGTATCTTGATGCAAACACAGGAGCATTATATACGGGGTGGCATTTTACAGATGGTAAATGGTATTATCATACAAGTGAGGGCTTGAAGCAAATCGGTTGGCAGAAGATAGGCGAAACATGGTATTATATGGATAAAAACGGAGTGATGCAGACCGGCTGGCAGACTATTGGAAATCAAAAATATTATTTCGACGGAAGCGGAGCCATGGTAACGGGTTGGCAGCTTATCGATAACGTATGGTATTATTTTGAGAATTCAGGTGAATTGAATAATCAGCCGTCTTCAAAGCCGCCGGTAAATGATGCCATTAAGGTGTATTACGAAATAGCAGGAGACAGCTCTGTTACAGTAGAACAGATGGTGAACTATTATAAAAAGAGCGGAAAACCTTATCCTGCTGAAGCGTTAAAGGCAGGTGGAGCAGCCACAATTGAAGAATTCTGCCAAATTTATTATGAAGAATGTGAAACCGAAGGAATTAAGGCGGAAGTGGCATTTATACAATCTATGATTGAAACAGGATTTCTGCAATTTGGCGGAAGTGTAAAAATCGAGCAGTTTAATTTTGCGGGATTAGGGGCTACCGGAAATGGTGTCAGTGGTAATTCTTTTGAAAATGTAAGAATGGGTATTCGAGCACATGTACAGCATTTGAAATGTTATGCAAACACAGAGCCGTTGAAAAATGAATGTGTTGATCCCAGATGGGGAGCATGGCTTAGAGGAAAAGCGCCTTATGTAGAATGGCTGAGTATTCCTAATAATCCTAATGGAACAGGCTGGGCAGGAGATGCTGATTATGCTGCAAAGATTTTAAAAGGAATTCAAGACATGAAGAAAATTGAGGTATCGATGAATTAAATATTCCATTAGCAGGAGAGCATTAGAAAATCCTTTGAAAGGATTGCTAAATGCTCTCCTTTTTAATAAATAATTAAGATATATGGCAACAATACCATCTGGTAATCCGTTGTTTATAATAAGCTTGTAGTATGTTTGAATATGCGACAAACGAAAACAGTGTTCGTTATTTCTTGTAATTGTAGATTAAGATTTTGTCTGCTAAAATAGAAGCAATGAAGATAGATTAAAACAGGAGGGTGTTTTATGGAAAGTAAAAGAAAAAGTGTAACAATCATAGGAGGAGACGATGGACCTATAAGTATTTTTGTGGCAGGTTCAAAAGAAAGGAAAAGTTTTATAAGGAGTGTGAAATATCTTGTTTATAAAATACGGAGGATGCGGTTAGAAGAGCGTATTCAAGCGCAACCTCATACGATAAAGCAGGTTATTAGATTTATAATGAAAAAATATAATGCAAAAGAAATAGAACACGATGATTTTTATTTAGAACATAAAAAGTATTTAAAACAGTCTTTAATTGAAGAATATAGACCGGAGCTTTTAAAAGAATTGCCTAAACCAGAATATCCCAAAGAAGCGGATAAAGACCAGTGGAGAGAGTTTCATGCGAAATATGAAGAATGGGCAGAAGGGGTGAATGAGATTTCAGAGAAGGATTTTCCAATGGATTTCCACGTATATAAAATCAAGTGTGCAGAAAATGCTTACGTGCAGATAAATATAGAAAAGGTAAATAAAGATTTAACTATTCGGTACAGCGGAGTAGGCAGATACATGAGGAGACTTCAAAAAATAGCAAACAGTATTTATAGATATTATGGTGTCACAGAAAAAGATATTGAACAGAAAACAGAGAGATATGAAGCCATGGTATGTTGTTTATGTGAATTGTGACAGAAAACTTGCATTTAAACCATAATTTCGGTATAGTATGTTCCAGAAAATAAATACAAAAGAGGAGAGCTTATGGTTTATACGTGGAGTGAATTATTTTGGATTTTTTATATCTATTCCTTTATCGGGTGGTGTGCAGGAGTCATTGCCAATGCCCTTCGCAGAAGAAGGTTTGTAAATACGGGATTTCTAAATATTCCGCTTTGTCCGATTTACGGAATTATGGGAGTTGCTTATTGTATTTTTTTGCCGGAGCTGACAAATAAGATTTTCTTCCTGTTTTTGGGAGGCTGCGTCATTGCGTTTATCATTATTGTAGTGACCGGTGCTGTTTTAGAAAAAGCTTTTAACAGGAAATGGTGGGATTACAGCAAGAGACGTTTTCAGTTTCAGGGATATTTGAATTTTATTCACTTAATATTCTTTGGCGTCAGCGCTGTAATATGTATGCGTTTCATCAATCCCCTGCTGGTAAAATTGATGAGCTTTATTCCCGGACAGATATTATTGATTTTAGAGATTGTTTTCGGAGTTATTTTACTGGTCGATACCATTTGTTGTGTGACAACGGTGCTTCAGATTAAGCATACGATTAAGACACATAAGTTTGTAGACTATGTGCAGGGAGTTACAGAGAATTTCGGGAATGTGCTGACGAAGAAGGTGCAGCACAGAATGGAAAAGGCGTATCCGAATATTGAGAAGGAACGCATTATTGAGACTGAGGAACATAAGAAAGAGTCGAAGGTCTTTGCAGAGGGCTGTTGTTTTTATAAAATTGTAGGACTGTTTTTTATCGGAGCATTTCTGGGAGATATTACAGAGACGATTTTTTGTCGCATTACAGCCGGAAGATGGATGAGCCGAAGCAGTGTGGTATACGGACCTTTCAGTATTGTATGGGGACTTGGCTGTGCTTGCCTCACTGCATTTTTGTATAAGTATAAAGATAAAAGCGACCGTTATATTTTCCTATACGGAACAGTTTTAGGCGGCGCTTATGAATATATTTGCAGTGTGTTTACGGAGCTGGTGTTTGGAACGGTATTCTGGGATTACAGCAAAATTCCTTTCAATTTGGGCGGACGTATTAACTTGTTATTTTGTTTCTTCTGGGGAATTGCAGCAGTGGTATGGCTGAAAATTTTGTATCCTGTTTTCTCAGGATGGATTGAAAAGCTTCCGAAAAAAGGCGGTAAAATTATTATGTGGGCAGCGATTGTATTTATGATAATCAATATGTTGATTTCAGCTCTTGCCCTTTATCGCTATAATGACAGAATAGAAAATCCTGTTCCGAAAAATAATCTGGAAAAGATTTTGGACGAGCGTTTTGATGATGAGAGAATGGATAGGATTTATCCCAACGCAAAGAGAGGAAGATAAGAAATGTACGTCAATGAAATGACAGAGCTTATGAATATCTGCATGATTTATGACAATCATGGAAATGTATTGTTACAGAACAGAAGAAAGAAAAATTGGGCGGGAGTAGCATTTCCCGGTGGGCATGTAGAAAAAGGAGAAGCTTTAGTGCCATCCGTTATTCGGGAGATTAAAGAGGAAACAGGACTTGATATTCGGGAAGTAAAGCTTTGTGGAGTTAAGGAATGGTTTCGAGACGGTGTACGCTGTATGGTATTTTTTTATAAGACAAGTTGCTTTTCGGGAACATTGCAGTCCTCTGAAGAGGGTGAGGTTTTCTGGGCTCCTATAGATAAGATTTCAGAGTATCCATTGGCAAAAGACTTTGAGAAAAATTTAGAATTGTTTCATTCAGAAGAAATCAGTGAGTTATTTTATGAAGCAGGCGAAAAACATATTTTGAAAAAATATTAGGAGGGTTTTCAATGAGAGAATTGTTAGTAGTTGTGGATATGCAGACAGATTTTGTGGACGGAGCTTTAGGCACAAAGGAAGCTCAAAATATTGTGGAAAATGTGGTTTCTAAGGTAAAATCTGCTAAGGAATGTGGAAAAGATATTATTTTCACTATGGATACACATCAGGAAAATTATCCGGAAACCCAGGAAGGAAAGAAGCTTCCGGTTGCTCACTGTATCAAGGGAAGTAAGGGCTGGGAAATTATTCCGAAGCTTCAGAAATTGACACAGGATTGTACGATTTTGGAAAAACCTTCTTTTGGAAGCACACAGCTGGCACATATTGCCGCCAGAGGGCAGTATGAAAGAATTGAGCTGGTTGGACTGTGCACAGACATTTGTGTGATTTCCAATGCTATGATATTGAAATCTTCACTTCCTGAAGCTGAGATTTTTGTAGATGCGAATTGTTGTGCGGGGGTATCACCGGAAAGTCACAGGAATGCTTTAGAGGCAATGAAAATGTGCCAGATAGAAATATTGTAGAACCAATTGTAAACTCATGTAAAGAATGATAGAATATCGTATAAGAACAATCGTGTTGCAGGGTGGCTGACCTTCATTTTATGATACATAGAATGGGGGTGGTGCTGATGAAACATTTTGATTTTAAAGACCTTATGGCTTTCGGAATGTTTATTTTAGCATTACTGACATTCGTTTTTACGTTTTGTAAGTAGTGTTTTAAGCATAGAAAAACCACCCGTTGAACTTTGGCCGAGTCTCTTGGGTGGTAATCCATAGATTAAAAGGTCAACCCCTTGTGGGCGGTTGTTCTTTTTTCTTTATTATAAGCCGGAAGGAAAGATTTTTCAACTGCTAGTAATGATTAAATTAAAGATTTTTAGGGTTGCACTGCGGCGGAGCATTGTTATAATTATAGAAGCAATCCGCCGCAGGCAAAGAATTCTACAAATAGAACTCTTTCTATTGTTTTAGAAAAGTTATCTCAGCAGTGAACAAGTCAGCGTCTGTGGAAATATCCAGCCGTCCGCCCTGCAATTCTGTAAAGCTTTTTGCAATGGCAAGACCAAGCCCGCTTCCTTCTGTATTTCTGGACGCATCTCCTCGTACAAATCGCTCTGTAATTTCATTTGGATTGAAATTCAGCTCTGTGGCAGAGATGTTTTTCATAATGATTTTTACATGATTTTCTGTATTTTCCATAGTAATATATACTCTGGTGCGAGGCATTGCGTATTTTGTAATGTTTACAATCAGGTTTTCAAATACACGATAGGTTCTTTGGCTGTCCAGAGGAAGGATAACTTTTTCTTCCGGAAGCTGCCAGCGGAAAAGTAAGTCTGTTGCATCGATTTTATCTTGAAGCTCCAGTTTTACCTGACGCATAAGGCTGACAATATCAACATCCATAATGTTTAAAGTGACGGTTTTGCTTGTTGCTTTACTGACTTCAAATAAATCTTCAATCAAGACTTTTAATCGATTTGCTTTTGTATCCAGTATTTCGGTATATTTGCGTCTGTCTTCTTCTGATAAATTTTCATTTTTCAGAAGGTCAACATAAGTGATAATTGCTGTAAGCGGAGTTTTCAAATCATGAGAAACATTCGTAATTAGATCTGTTTTCATTTTTGTGCTCTTTACTTCTTCATCTACTGCTTTTTTAAATCCGGATTGGATTTTACCGATTTCATCACGGAATGGTTCAAATATACCTAAATCTTCAGGAATTGTACCAGTTAAGTTCCCTTTTGCCAGTTCATTGGTTGCTTCTAATAAGAGCTGGTACTGGTCTTGAATTTTTCTTAAGTACTTTCTGAGAAGGAAGAACAGTACAATAGAGTAGGCGATTAAAACACCAATTCCCCAGAACCAGAATAAGCTAATAAAACCTAAAATAATAAAGTTGATTAAAATAACTTTAAATAAAATTCGGTTCGTATTTCCACGAAGATCTATATGAAGTAAAGAGTGAATAATTTTTTCTACATGTTTTTTCAGCCACGGATATATACGGTAAATGAGAACATTTTCTTTTATATAAGTTTTGGGACCTAGAACAAAAATTCTGCGGGCACAGCCGGCAGCCCAATAACAGGTAGCAAAAATACCAATCCATCCCAATAATCCCCATAAGTATTGCAGGGTATTAGCAAAAAATTCAGGAGAGCCAATACTGGTCAATACATTGTAAATTGCCTGCTGACTTAGATTATTGGAATTGTATGCTACAGCCATAGCCAGGGTAATAACTGTACAGGATACAGCGAATACAAGTTCAAATGGTACTGCGAATATTTTTTCTTTTTTCCAGTTGAAAAACGAAAAAGATGGAAGAATAAAGGAAATAATGGCTACAATTCCCATCAGTGTTGCTAAGACAACAGCCAAATCATCTTCAGTGTTTCTCTCATAATAGTCAGTTTGGTGAATAAATTGAGGCTGTGCGCTTTTTAATGCTTTTAAATTTTCAGTTGTCATTGCAAAATAGTAAATTCTGTTCTGGGGTTTTTGGAATTCTTTGTTGTAGTCATAGTTTTCATCATATTCAGAAGCAGGATTGGATTTTGCACTTTTATTTAAAACTTGTGAAGTATTAGTTTGTTCATGAGAAAGGAAATTGGTAAAGGTAATATTTCCGTTTTCTCCGTAGCCGATTGCACCTAGAAATGCATAATCACAGTCTGCATCTAAAACATTATTTTTTTGATAATTTGATAAAAGAGAAGATAAAGAATTTTCTCCCTTATCAGAACCTCTATTGCTATCTAGAATTTCTTCGCTTTGAGCGTCCATAACTTCATATTCTATATAAGGGCGAAGAAAAGTAAAACGATGATTCCATTCGCTGTATTGATCATTTAAGTCATCAGAAGCCCATTCCCATGACTCATCATGGCTATAATCACTTTCGTCTTCATCATCAGAGGATTCATGATCTTCATAAGGGAAGAAAATGTCAAAAGGTATCAGTGTTGTCTGATTTTCCCCTTGTATTTCTTCTGCGTGAAGAACATAGCTGCTTTCTACCAGAAGATCCGGCAGGTTAGATGCTGAAAACGGAAAATTGTATCCGTCAGCACCTCTTTGCTGCTTGATGTAATGCGGTCTTATAACCATCATTGCCAGAGAAGGCAAGAGTATTACAAGAGCGATAATAATAAGAGTTATTTTATGATAATTTTTCGATTTTATATCCAACTCCCCACACCACCTTTAAATATTTTGGTTCCTTCGGATTAATCTCGATTTTCTCACGAATATTTCTTACGTGAACCATAACGGTTTCTGTGTTGATTGCCCGTTCATTCCATACACGTTCGTAAATTTCATCAGCCGAGAATACTCTGCCCGGATTTTTTATAAGTAACAGAAGAATTTTAAATTCCATAGGAGTCATTTTTACAGGTGTATCATCTACCCGTACTTCAAAAGTATTTTCATTGACTTCCAAACCGCCGATAGTATAAACGGCGTCTGTATGTTCATTTTCCTTTGCCTGGAGTTTTTCCATAAACTTGCGATATCTGCGCATCTGAGAATTTACCCTTGCCATAAGCTCCATAGGAGTAAACGGTTTTGTAACGTAATCATCTGCACCGATATTCAGCCCCATGATTTTGTCGACTTCTTCAGATTTTGCAGAGAGCATAATTACAGGGAAATCGTGTTTTTCTCTTAATTTGATGGTCATGGTAATACCGTCCATGCGAGGCATCATAATATCTACAATGGCAAGATGAATTTCCTCCTTTTCCAAAACCTCCAGCCCTTCTATTCCGTCAGCAGCCATGAAAACCTCATAGCTCTGACTTTTCAGGTAGATAGCAACGCCTTCACGAATATCCTTGTCATCTTCTACAATTAAAATATGGTTCATTTCCATGATGTTTTCTCCTGTTCCTCTGTCTGTAACAGATATTAAAATATAAATATAAAAAGTGATGTGTAAAAAAATATAAGAATTTCTAAAGAAAACCTTCGCAAATTATATAGTACAAAATGCGAAGGCCTTAAATATTATTTCTGAAAGAATTCTTTGATTTTGTCCAACCGAGTAGTCATACTTGCCAACATAAAATCTAAGATTACCAGCGCTGCCATGGATTCTACTACCACAACGGCTCTTGGAACAATAATCGGATCGTGTCTTCCGTGAATTTCAATTTCAATATTTTCTCCCTGACGATTTACAGTCTTTTGTGGGGCTGCAATAGAAGGAGTTGGTTTAAAGGCAGCGCGAAATACAATGTCGCAGCCATCGCTCATTCCCCCTGTAATACCACCGGAATGGTTGCTGTATTTTTGGCGGCAGCCCTTTTCATCTACATAGTAGCCGTCATTATTCTGTAAACCTGTAGAGTCTGCAACATTCATACCATCTCCGATTTCAAAACCTTTTACAGCTCCAATCGAGAAGATTGCTTTTGCAAGAGCAGCATCCAGCTTTTCAAAAGCAGGTTCACCAATTCCGGCAGGAACACCGCTTATGATACACTCTACCATACCTCCTGAAGAGTTACATTCCTTCATACATTGCTCAAGGTAATTCTGTGCTTTTTCGGCTGCCTGAGCGTCCGGCATGTAAAGAGGATTTTTTTGAATTTCTTCTTTGTTAAAGTTATTTGGATTAATTGTCACAGGGCCTATGGCGCTGGTATAGGCACAGACAGAAATTCCCAGCTCTTTTAAAAGCTTTGAAGCCACAGCACCGGCAGCAACTCTGCCAATGGTTTCTCTGCCTGAGGAACGACCACCTCCGCGATAATCACGAAAACCATATTTGATATCATAATTTAAGTCTGCATGACCGGGGCGGTAATACTGTGCAATTTCGCTGTAATCTTTGGAGCGCTGGTCTTTGTTGTGTACCATAAGAGAAATCGGTGTACCGGTAGTTTTTCCTTCAAATACACCGGACAAAATTTCTACAGCATCATCTTCCTGGCGTTTAGTTGTATAACGGGATTGTCCCGGCTTTCTGCGATTAAGATATTCCTGAATATCTTCTTCACTAAGAGGAAGACCGGCAGGACACCCGTCAATGACAACACCAATTCCTTTTCCGTGGGACTCTCCCCAAGTACTTACACGGAATATATTTCCTAATGTAGAACCATACATAAATAACCCTCCCCTAAATTAAAAAACAGTGTAAGCTATAACGGCGGCAATTGCCTGCAAAAGCAGTATAACAGGAAGCCCTATGGTAAATTTTGGATGTTTCGTTTTATGACGGAACAGGCGCATACCACAGATAGCTCCCAGAGAACCGCCGCATACTGCAATACCTAAAAGTGTGTTTTCTGATATTCTCCATTGATGCGTTTTCGCTTTTTGTTTGTCAACACCAAAGCAGATAAATGCCAGTATGTTGACAGCGACTAAGTACATCATAATATTTTTAACAATCAATTTTTTACTCCTTTGTGCTTGTCAGATTGATTTCACCTGCAAGATTTTTGTAGAACATTTCTTCAATTTTTTTTCTTTCCCAGTGTTTTCCTAAAATCCACATAACTTTTGTAACAACTGCCTCTGTGCTCATGTCATAAGCTTCAAAGACACCCACTTCCAGAGCAGCTTTTCCTGTTTCATAGAGGGAAAGATTGCTTCCTTCATAAGGACACTGGCTTTTCACAACCACAATCATTCCTTTTTGGATAACATCTCTTAAATCATTCATAACTTCAGAAGACAGGGAAGGAATTCCACCCATTCCAAAAGCTTCAATAATCAGTCCGCGATAGCCCTGTTCATAAAGAAATTGAAAAATTTTTCCGTCAAATCCGGGAACCAATTTAATAAGGAAAACTTTTTCCTCTAAACGACGTTCCAGCACACAGCTTCCGGTAGGTCCGGGAATGTAAGAACGCTGAATGTCCAATCCACGGGAATTGATTTCGCCCACATAAGGATAGTTAATACTTTCAAAAGCATGAAAACTGGTAGTACGTACCTTGGAAGCTCTTGTTCCCAGAATGACTTTGCGATTAAAGGCGAGAAAAATGCCAGGCATTCCACTTCCTGCCATGTGGATGGCACAACGGCAGTTTTCTACGGCATCTGCCAGAGGATTTAAAATAGAAAGCTGGCTGCCGGTAATCACCACTGGGATTGGAATATTTAAAAGCATAAAAGACAGGGCAGAAGCTGTGTAGGCCATAGTATCTGTACCATGAAAAATAACAATTCCATCATAAGAGGTATATTTTTCATAAATGGTTTCTGCCATAGTCTGCCAGTTGGAGGGTTGTATATTCGCACTGTCCAACTGGAAAAGTTCGTAAAAATCTACATCATATAAATTGGTGATATCTGAAATATAAGATAAGATATCATTGCTGGAGAGCCCGGGAACCAGTCCTTTTTCATTTTGCACACAGGCAAGTGTGCCGCCGGTGGTAATAATTAAAATTTTCTTTTTCATTATTTTTTGCTCTCCCAGCGTCCGGAAGCACCGCAGGGAAGTACCAGATTTGTCTGGGTAACAGGAAGACCGATTTCCTGTGAGTCTACGGTACCGTTGAATTTCTTTAATTCTGTTGCAAGCATATAGGTAAGTACAGCAGGAGCAAGTCCTGTTGTATAAGAATTTACAAGGAAAAACAGCGGTTCATCAGAGAGTATCTGTGTACATAGTTTAATCAGGGGATGAATGGCATCCTCGATTTTCCAGATTTCGCCTTTCGGACCTCTGCCGTAAGAAGGTGGGTCCATAATAATGGCGTCATATTTGTTACCTCTGCGAATTTCTCTTTCTACAAATTTTACACAGTCATCCACCAGCCAGCGAATAGGCGCATCTTTTAATCCGGAAGATACTGCATTTTCCTTTGCCCATGCTACCATTCCTTTCGAAGCGTCTACGTGAGTAACGGCAGCGCCGGCAGCAGCAGCGGCTAAAGTTGCACCTCCTGTGTAGGCAAAGAGATTTAAAACTTTAATAGGGCGACCTGCGTTTTTAATTTTTTCAGAAAACCAGTCCCAGTTGGCTGCCTGTTCAGGGAAAAGTCCTGTGTGTTTAAAACTGAAAGGTTTTAAGTTAAAAGTCAGGCTTTTATATTGAATGGTCCACTGTTCAGGTAAATTAAAGAATTCCCATTCTCCACCGCCTTTTTTGCTTCTGTGATAGTGACCGTTCATGTGTTTCCAACCTTTGTGTATTTTTGGGGTGTCCCAGATAACCTGAGGATCAGGACGTACTAAAAGGTAGTTTCCCCATCTCTCTAATTTTTCTCCTTTTGAGGTATCTATGATTTCATAATCTTTCCATTGATCTGCAATCCACATATTTTAATCCTTCCTAATTACATAATTAATACAGGCTTCTTTATCTTACTTAGTATAGCAGAACGTCAAAGAGCAGGCAACAGCGGAATTTATTGAAATGAAAAGGACGAGATGATATGATTATTCATAACGAAAATCAAGGAGGGAAATATGCAGGAAAAAAGTATGAGACAAAATCTTTTCCTGATGTCACTGGCAAAGTTTTTGTCGGGATTTGCAGGTTATATTTACGATATTGGAATTGTCATTTATCTGTTTAGTCAAACAAAATCTGTAGCAGTTATAGGGGGATTTTTTATATCTCAGTTTCTTCCGGCATTGATTATTTTGTTTACAGGGAAGCTTATTGACACCCATAATCAGAAAATGCTTATGTTTTTGTCAAATTTGGCAAAGGCAGCCGTTTTCTTTTTACTTTTATTTGAAGCAAATATAGTTTTTATCTATGTAGCGACATTCTTTATGAACTTGCTTTTGGAGTTTGAGAGTAATACCACTCAGGCGCTTATGGTAAACCTTTTTGCAAAAGGCAATTTATTTAAAGCAGCTTCAGTTATCAACCTTTTGGACTCGGCATCTCTCATTCTGGCTCCTGTCTGTGCGTCTGTCATTGCAACAAACTTTAGTATTCAGGTTAATCTGGTAATTGATATTATACTGTATGGAATAACGGGATTTTTATATTTATTACTGCCGTCAGGTATATTGGGTAACATGGAGAAAGAGAAAGAGGAAAAGAAAGGATACGCATCCATTATAAAGAATAAAAGAATTTTATGTACGGTTCTTTTCTGGAACTTTTTTATGCTCTGTATCGGAATTGCATCACCCCTTGAAATCAGTATGATTGAAGATACCTTGGGAATGTCATCTTCATGGTATGGAATTGGAAATACAGTAGAGGGCATCGGAATGTTGCTTGCATCCGGTTTTGTTTTGGGTATTATTAAGAAATTAAAGCCGGAAAGTATTATTCTGCTGGGACTTTTCAGTGCGGCTATGAGTTACGGGGTAATAGGAATTGCCGGAAATATAGGAGTGTATCTTTTCGGTGCAGGACTGGTAGGAGTAACTTCAACCTTTTGCCCTCTTGGATTTAAAACAGCGGTACAGATACAAAGTGAGACCAATCTGGTGGGGAGAACTTTTACAGCATCAAGGTTTACGATTTTAATTACCAGAATGATAGGATCTTTGCTGGTAGGTGGTATGCTTACTTTGTGGAATATAAGAGTGATTTATTATCTGCTGGCGGGATTTTTGGTGATTACAGCAGTGGGGTATTATTTTGTAAACAGAGAGTAGAGGATGTTGCTTTCAATATTCAGGAATGTTGCCTAATGAATGATTTGTTCATACTCTAAAATTAATTCTTCTGCCAAATATTCATCACTCATACAGTGTAAATCTGATACCCCTTCACGCATCAGGCGATACATAGTTGAGTGGTAGAAAAATTTCAGGGCATCATCGAAAGACAGTTTTTCTTTTATAGAAAACTGCTTAATAATTCGAGCATATTTTTTTTGTAGCAAAATAGGATTAGCGGTCAAATCTGTTCACTCCCTTCATAGTGCAGATATTTCTCAAGTGCCGTTTGTGTACGAAAGCATATTTGGAGATTGGGTTTTTCATAACGCAAGCGGCGAATGGCTTCTTTCTTATCAATTAAATTATCAAAGTAAAGTTCAACGGTATTAAATACCTTGTCGTTTGCGACACCGCCAAGCACGATATCATAATCGGTTGTATCATTCCCAATCCTACATTTCAGAATGAAATCAAGCCATTCTTCAGAATAGCTGTCAAAGTTCAGAATTTTGAGTTTCTGATAAGCCTGTTCATCAAAGTTGTAACGGGAAATAATTCCACTTTTGCCACGCCGCTTAAATTTTTCACACCACTTTGCTGCCTGTTCATAAAGTGGTGTTGTATAAAAGCCACGTCCGAAATCAACGTTTTCTCTGGAGTGTAGTAAATTCGGAGTCTGGATTTCCAGATAAGAACCGTGATATAAAATCATAATTGGACACCTCTTTCTTCCATAAGACTGATAATATCATCAATGATGTAATCTTTGCTTTGTGTATGCAATATTTCATACTCAGGTACGATGTAAGTGTTTAAAATATCACTTTTTTCTGCCAAAGCCCGATAAATATCTTCGCCATTTTTTCCTAATCGGATTGCAATGTTTTCAATGCAGAAAACAGCAAATTCCAGCTCATTAGAATTTGCTATTTTGATACTATTTGACATGGTTAAGACACCCCCGTTACTTATATTTAAAATGACCTATATTGTAATCTCCCAGCTTCTTTTTAAAATTCTGATTTGCGAATGTATGGGGGAGATTACTTCTTTTTTTGTTATATTACCAAGAAATATTATATTTTTTCAGAAGCGCTTTCAGTCCATCCGGGGTCTTCCCAAGTTCTTCCAGTTGGGCTAAATCTCCGGTTTCTGCCAATTTGGCAATTAAAGTGCTGGTTTCTTCAATACCGTCTTCCCAGGCGTCTTCTCTCTCCTGACGGATATGCTTCTCAGCATCATATTCATAAATACTCATACTTTTCGCCTCCATTCGATTTTGACTTAAAAATTCTGAAAGAATTCCTTCCTCAATACATTCGCAAATAGCACGTTCTACCGCATCCTCAATCTCCATTTCTTTTGAATATCGTCTGACTCTGGCTGTATATTCTGAGTAATCGTGCAGGGACTTACACGCAGAAAGAAGTTCTTTGTTATGTCCCGGATTGATATTCAGCATAACAGCTTCAAGCTCTAATTTAGGAGCACCGTCTAAATGGGTATATGCGTTTGATAATTTCAGTATTTGCCGATCCGGTATTTCTTCCTCACCATTATAAAAAATCAAGAAATTCGGTGTGGGAATAGGAATAATTTTCGTGCCGTATAAATGGGCTTCTTTTGTTAAAGCTGAGTAAATGTCCGATACATAAAATAAAAATCTCAGCGGCAAATTCGGGTTATAGGTAGATTGATGTTCGTAAAGAGAAAGTCTGGAGTCAATGAGGAAAGATACATCATTTTGCATAGACATATAAATGGCGTTTTCCAAGGTGTTGATTTCCTGTTCTTCAGGATTTTCGTAGTGCTTTCCGGTTACAGCATTATATAAATCCAATAATTCCTTCTTATCCCTGTAAAGCATAGCAAAAATACGAGATTTAAACGTGCGGTTTACAGTAATTTCATTGTTTCCTTTGTCCATATAAATACCTCCTTGAATAAAAATGATGCAGGAGGCATCCTTCAATAAAGAAACCTCTCTGCTGTTTTGGGAATAAAAGCATTGAGATTTCTGTTTGAATAGAAAAGATTAGAAATAAGACGGGCTGAGCCCTTAGAATTATAAGAAATATAATGCTTTTCCAATAGTTTACCATGCCGGAAATGCAACTGCAACAAGAAAAGACAATAATATATTTTCTTAGGACAGCATACACTGAGTTAAGATACAGGAGGTGCTGTCATGTATGAAAATTTAACCCACAAAGAGCTTTGTGAGGCTTTCCATACAGATGAGAAAAACGGTCTTACCGAAAAAGAGGCACAGAACCGCCTGCTTCGTGACGGAAGCAACACTTTAAAAAAAGCCAAAGAACAAACCGTTTGGGACAGGATACAAAATCAGATAAATGACCCGATGATTTTCATTCTTTTTCTGGCAGCATCCATTTCCATGCTACTGCGGGAATACAGCGATACCGGTATTATTCTTCTGGTTATTGCTTTGAACACCACCGTAGGGGTCATACAGGAAGGGAAAGCCAGAAAAGCTTTGGAAGCGCTGAAAAAAATGACAGCGCCGTCAGCTGTTGTAAAGCGTGACGGGATTTATCAAAGGATAGCGGCAGATAAGCTGGTAAAAGGAGACGTGGTAAAGCTAAAGGCAGGTAATCAGGTTCCGGCAGACATACGCCTTCTGGAAGTACAGGAGCTTGCCGCCAATGAGTCTGCCCTTACAGGGGAGTCTTTGCCTGTGATGAAATCCTGCGAGGTATTGAAAAAGGGGCTTCCCGTAGCAGAGAGAAAAAATACGGCATATATGTCCACGGAAATCAGAAAGGGCAGCGGCGAGGGTATTGTGGTTGCCACAGGAATGGATACAGAGCTTGGAAAAATCGCAGGAATGATTGAAGACACAAAGCAGGAAATGACACCTCTGCAAAAGCGTCTGGGAGATTTAGGGAAGATTTTAAGCATTGTGGCAGTGGCGTTATGTGCGGGGCTGTTTTTTATCGGAGTGATACAGCACAGAAATCTGTTGCAGATGCTGCTTCTGGCAATTTCTCTGGCGGTGGCTGCTATTCCGGAGGGGCTTCCGGCGGTAGTTACCATTGTCCTTGCACTTGGTGTGGCAAGAATGGTAAAAATCAATGCCATTATCCGCAGACTTCCGGCAGTAGAAACCTTAGGCTCCGTGGGTGTAGTGTGTTCTGATAAAACAGGAACCTTAACCGAGAATAAGATGACAGTGACGAAAATCTATGCGGATGAGAAAATACTTCCCGTGTCCGCAGTGAGAAAAAGAGAATTTCCTAAGCTTATGGAAGGATTTCTTCTATGTAACAACAGTATTCTGGGAAAGCAGGAAATCGGAGATGCCACGGAGCTGGCGCTTTTGCACACAGGAAGAAACATGGGATATGATGAAAAGAGATTGCAGCAGCAGTACCCAAGAACCTTCGAAATTCCCTTTAATTCCGAAAAAAAATATATGGTAAGCGTACATAAAGACGGAAATCATGAGACAGCCTATATAAAGGGTGCTTGTGACTATATTTTAAACCAATGTACTTACGTGGAAAATCACGGAAAAATCAAACCCATGACATCCATGGAGAAGATGAAAATCCGCAGAGCCATGGAGGATATGGCAAAGGAGGGACTGCGGATTTTAGCTCTTGCATATAAGGAAAGAGCAATAAGCAAAACAGAAAAAGCTTTAACGGAAGGGCTGGTTTTTGCAGGCATGGCAGGAATGATAGACCCGCCCAGAAAGGAAGCCGCAACTTCTGTGAAAGCCTTAAAACGAGCCGGTGTACAGGTGGCAATGATTACAGGTGATTACAAAGATACGGCGTTTTCCATTGCAAAGAAAATCGGAATTGCAGATTGTCCGGAGCAGTGCATTACAGGACAGGAAATGGACGAGATGAGCGAAGCTGCCTTGCAAAAGAAAATGAAGAACCTGCGTGTTTTTGCAAGGGTAACGCCGGCTCATAAAGTGAGGATTGTAAAAGGATTTCAGGATAACGGACAGATTGTGGCGATGACCGGTGACGGCGTCAACGATGCTCCTTCTCTGCAAAAGGCGGATATTGGTATCGCTATGGGTGAAAATGGCACAGATGCAGCGAAGAATGCGGCAGACATGGTGCTGTCCGATGATAATTTTTCTACTATTGAAAAGGCGATGGAGGAGGGCAGAGGGATTTATGTTAATATTAAGAAATCTATTTTGTTTCTGCTGTCCTCTAATTTCGGTGAGATTATTACCATGTTTGCGGCTGTGTTATTTCAGCTTCCCACGCCTTTAAAGGCAAGTCATATTTTGTGGGTGAATTTAATTACAGACTCTCTTCCTGCGCTGGCGCTTGGTATTGATAAAAATGATGCAAAGGCTTTGATGAGGAAGAAGCCACGAAATCCCCATGAAGGGCTTTTTGCACACGGAGGCTGGAGCTTTACTGTTTTCTACGGTGTTTTGATAGCGGTAATTACACTGTGCGCTTTTTATCTGGGAGGGCAGACCTATGCCTTTACAGTATTGGGCGTATCTCAGCTTTTTCATGCTATCGGCATGCGGGACAGAGATAAATCCGTGTTTCGAATGAAGCATCTGGAAAATCCTTTTATGCTGGGAGCATTTTTTCTGGGCTTGGGACTTCAGTTAATGGTAACAGAGATACCATACTTTGTGCAGCTTTTCGGAACAGCCCGTCTTTCCTTACAGGAATGGTGTCTGCTTCTGGGTATTTCTGCAATTCCGCTGGTTGCTCATGAGCTTTTGCTTATTCCAAACAGAGTCTTAGGCATGAGGAAGAAACAGTAAAATGCAGGAAAAAACAGGAGAAGTTGCATATAAAAACAAAGAACACCTGTAAAAACACACAGAAACAAAGAAAAATGCAGGAAATACTTGACACTAAGTCATATATTAGCATACAATATGTAGAAATAAAAAAGAAAACATCAGGAGGAAAGCCATGACACCGTATAAAGAACTTAGTAAAGAGCAGTTACAGGCCATGAAGGCTGATTTAGAAAAACAGTTTGAAGAAGTAAAGGCAAAAGGATTAAATCTGGATATGTCCAGAGGGAAACCGTCCAAGCAGCAGCTGGAGCTGGCAATGGATATGCTGGAAGAATTAAAAAGTACAGACAAACTGAAATGTGAAACAGGAATAGACTGCCGCAATTATGGGCTTTTAGACGGTATTCCTGAGGCAAGACGCCTTCTGGGGGAAATGACAGAGGTATCACCGGAAAATATTGTGATTTTCGGAAATTCCAGTTTAAATGTTATGTTTGACACAGTTTCCCGCTCCATGACACACGGGGTATGTGGAAGTACGCCATGGTGCAAGCTGGATAAAGTAAAATTTTTATGTCCTGTACCGGGATATGACAGACATTTCCGTATTACAGAATACTTTGGTATTGAAATGATTAATGTTCCTATGACACCTACCGGACCGGATATGGATATGGTAGAAGAGCTTGTCAGCACAGATCCTGCTGTTAAAGGTATCTGGTGTGTGCCAAAATATTCCAATCCTCAGGGAATTACTTATTCTCCTGAAACCGTAAAGCGATTTGCCAATTTAAAACCGGCTGCGGAAGATTTTCGTATTTTCTGGGATAATGCTTACTGTATTCATCATTTATATGATGATAAACAGGACTTCCTTGTGGAAATCTTAGACCAGTGCGAGAAAGCGGGAAATCCGGATTTGGTTTATAAATTTGTTTCAACTTCAAAGGTAAGTTTTCCGGGTTCCGGTATTGCGGCAGTAGCAGCATCTGAACGAAATCTGAATGACTTTAGAAAACACATGTCTGTACAGACTATCGGACATGATAAGATTAACCAGCTTCGTCATGTACGCTTCTTCGGAGGTATTGTGGGCATGCACAAGCACATGAAGAAGCATGCCGAAATTCTTCGCCCGAAATTTGAAATCGTAGAAGATACATTGGAAAAAGAATTAAGCGGAGCAGAAATCGGAACATGGCAAAATCCAAGAGGAGGTTATTTTATTTCCTTTGATGCCATGGAAGGCTGTGCAAAAGCCATTGTAGCAAAGGCAGCTGAGGCAGGTGTGAAAATGACAGACGCAGGTGCAACTTATCCTTACGGAATTGACCCAAAAGACAGCAATATTCGTATTGCGCCAAGTTTTCCAACCGTAGATGAGCTGAAGCTGGCAACTGAAATTTTTGTGCTCAGTGTAAAACTGGTAAGTATTGACAAAATTTTAAGCGAAAAATAAATTTAAGAAGAAGGGAGAGGACGCTGAACAGAAACAGTGTCCTCTTTGTGCGTAATAAAATTGTTAATAATTCTTAATTGGTGAATTGGGAAAATTGTGTTATACTGGAACGCAACAGAAAGTTATGTTAGGGGTGAATGATATGGCAAAAAGAAAATCCAAGAAGAATAAATATAAGAAAATGAAGAAAATTCTGTTAGGGGTTTTAATTGGTTATGCAGTTCTTTTGCTGGGAGCATATTTCATAGGTGTATTTTACTATTCCAAGCATTTTTATCCCGGTTCAAAAATCAACGGAATGGATTGTTCGGGAAAAACCGTGGAAGAAGCAGAAAAATCCATGAAAAGCCAGATTGCAGGCTATATTCTGGTGCTGAAGGAACGAGGAGATAAGGTAGAGAGTATCAGCGCTTCTCAGATTGATATGAGATACATAGATGACGGCAAAATTGCGGAGCTTAAGAAGGAGCAAAGTCCTTTCACATGGTTTTTATCCTTTGCACATAAAAAGGACTATACCATGTCAGCTACAACACCATATAATAAAGAAGCAGTTTATGCGGCGATTGACGGATTAGCCTGTTTTCAGGAGGAAAACGTAGTACAGCCTGTTGATGCACATCTGGAGGTAGGCGCAAACGGTTATGAAGTTGTTCCTGAGGTACAGGGAACAGCTCTTGATAAAGAAAAAGTGAAAGAGGCAGTAATAAAGGCCATTGACGGCGGAGAAATTGAAGTGGATTTTGAAAAGGAAGGCTGCTATCTTGAGCCGTCTGTATTTGCAGATGATGAAAATCTTGCAAAACAGGCAGAACAGGGAAATGTATTTTTAGGTGTGACCGTTACCATTGATTTTTCAGACCGTCAGGAGGTTGTCAACGCAGAAATTATGAAAGACTGGCTGGTAACAGATGAGTCCGGTAATCTGGATTTGGATAAAGCTAAGGTAAAAGAGTATGTACAGCAGCTGAAATATGAGTATGATACCTTTGGCTCATCCAGACAGTTTACAACTGCAACAGGCAATACCATTACGGTAAAAGGCGGCGATTACGGTTGGGTAATTGCGCCTAATGATACCACAGCCAAGATTATTGATGCAATTAAAAGCGGACAGTCTCAGACCATTGAGCCGGAATATACTTACCGGGGATATTGCAGAGATACTAATGATATTGGCGATACTTATGTGGAAATCAGCTTAAAGGAACAGCGTATGTGGTTCTTTAAGGACGGACAGCTGCTGGTAGATACGCCGGTGGTTACAGGAAATCACAACAAGGGCTACGACACTCACACAGGTGTTTACGCCATTATGTATAAGGAAAGAAATGCAACCCTGAAAGGGGAAGATTACAGCGCACCGGTAGATTACTGGCTGCCGTTTTATGCCAACACAGGTATCCATGATGCAGATTGGAGAACCACCTTTGGAGGAAATGAGTATATCAACAATGGTTCTCACGGATGCGTCAACACACCGCCCGAAAACGCAGAGAAGATTTTTAATAACATTGAAAAAGGCGTTCCGGTGGTGGTATATTAAAGAAAGAAAATTTGACCGATAAAAGGAGTTTATAATATGAATATTATAGTATTAGCCGGAGGAAACAGTACAGAAAGAGAAGTATCCATTGCGTCAGGACAGGGCGTATGCAAGGCTTTAAGAGAGCGTAATCACAAAGCAGTCCTCTTAGACCCATATTTCGGAGCTTCCCAGAAAGAAGAAAATCTGTTTCCGACAGAATATGACGTGGATAAAGCAGCAGATGCCATGAGAGAAATGAGCAGTAAATTAGAAGAGACCATGAAAACCCGCAAGGGATTTTTCGGACCGAATGTTCTGGAAATCTGCAAGGAAGCCGATATTGTATTTCTGGCGCTTCACGGAGCAAACGGAGAAGACGGAAAAGTACAGTCTGTTTTGGACTTAATGGGAATTAAATATACAGGTTCAGGCCCTTTAAGCAGCGGAATGGCAATGGATAAAGGGATTACAAAAATGGTGTTTGAAGCAAAAGGCGTTCCTACACCAAAGGGAATTACGCTGGAAAAAGGCAAATGTAGCAGTCAGCTCGCAGATTACGGAATGGGATTTCCGGTTATTGTGAAGCCTTGCTGCGGAGGCTCCAGTGTGGGTGTCTGTATTGCAAATAATCAGACCGAATATCAGGCGGCATTATTAGAAGCATTTTCCTATGAAAATGAAGTTGTAGTGGAGCAGTTTATTACAGGAAGAGAATTTTCCGTTGCTGTTGTAGATGGGAAAGCATATCCTGTTATTGAAATTGCGCCTTTACAGGGATTTTATGATTATAAAAATAAATATCAGGCAGGTTCCTGTGTGGAAACCTGTCCGGCAGACCTTTCCTCTGCACTGACCAAAGAAATGCAGAAATATGCAGAAATGGGATATAAAGCTTTAAATCTTCAGGCTTATGCCCGTTTGGACTTTTTAATGGATGATGAGGGGAATATGTATTGTCTGGAAGCAAATACTTTGCCGGGTATGACACCAACCAGTTTAATTCCGCAGGAAGCAAAAGCAATCGGAATGGATTACCCTCAGCTTTGCGAAAAACTCATTGAAGTTTCATTGAAAAAGTACCAATAGGAGGAAAGGCACCATGAAAAATCTTACCTTAAAAAATCTTGCATTGGCTTGTAACGGGACTTATGTAGGCCCCAAGGAAATGGAAGATAAGGAAGTGACCTGTATTTTCACAGACAGTCGAAAAGCAGAGGCAGGCGGCTTATTTGTTCCTATTAAGGGTGCGCGAGTAGACGCTCATGATTTTATTGAACAGGTAATGGAAAAAGCGGTATTGGCTACTTTATCGGAAAAAGATTTGGGAGAGAAGCCTTTTCCATATATTCTTGTAAAGTCTTCTCTTATAGCGGTGAAGGATATTGCAGAATTTTACTTAAAGCAACTTCAGATACCGGTAGTGGGAATTACAGGAAGTGTTGGGAAAACCAGTACAAAAGAGGTCATTGCATCTGTATTGGCACAGAAATACAATACATTGAAAACGCAGGGGAATTTCAATAATGAATTGGGTCTTCCACTGACAATCTTCCGTCTTCGTGATGAACATGAAATGGCAGTGTTAGAGATGGGAATTAGTGATTTTGGCGAGATGCACAGATTAGCAAAAATTGCCAGACCGAATACTTGTGTTATCACTAATATTGGATTATGTCATTTAGAATTTTTGAAATCCAGAGATGGAATATTAAAGGCAAAGACAGAGATTTTCGATTATCTTCAGTCAGATGACCATATTATTTTAAATGGTGATGATGATAAGCTGGTGACTGTTCAGGAAACAAAAGGAATAAAGCCGGTATTTTTTGGTGTAGAAAATCATCAGGGTATTTGGGCAGATGAGATTAAACCGGAAGGGTTAAAGGGGATTTCCTGCTGTATTCATGCAGGAGAAGAAAGTTTTTCTGTACTCATTCCTGTTCCGGGAAAACATTCTGTTTATAATGCACTTGCAGCAACAGCAGTTGGTTTGACCTATGGTCTTACCATAGAGGAAATTCGTAAAGGAATTGAAAGCCTTCAGTCTGTAAGCGGCAGATTTCATATTATAGAAGCACCGAATTATACAGTTATTGACGACTGCTATAATGCAAATCCAATATCCATGAAAGCATCCTTAGATGTGCTTACCGATGCGCTGGGCAGAAAGGTTGCCATTCTGGGCGATATGGGAGAACTGGGTGCAGATGAAAGAAAGATGCACAAAGAAGTCGGAAAACATGCGGCAGAAAAAGAGATTGATGTTCTTTTATGTGTGGGAGAGCTTTCAAAAGATATGGCGGATGCGGCCGGGGAAGTAAATTCTAAGACTCAGGTCAGACATTTTGCAGATAAAGAAGCTTTGATGAAGGAGCTTCCGGAACTTCTGGAAAAAGGTGATACTGTACTGGTAAAGGCATCTCATTTTATGGAATTTGGGGAGATTGTGGAAAAATTAAGTTAGACATACGGTATTTTATATCTATGTGGTAATTCCTTGCGAAGCAGTATACTTTCTGTTATAATTTCGAAAGTGTGCATGGTTAAGGCATCATGTAAAATACTATAACGTAAGGAGGAAATGACACATGCTGAACAACATTTTAAGTGCAGTAAATGATTGGATGTATACGTATCTTTTATTATTTCTGCTGGTAGGAACGGGAATATATTTTACAATAAGAACACGTTTCGTACAGTTGAGATTATTAAAAGAGTCGTTTCATGTATTAAAGGAAAAAGCAGGAGAAGAAAACGGGAAAAAACAGGTTTCTTCTTTTCAGGCATTGATGATTTCCACAGCTTCCAGAGTCGGAACAGGAAATATTGCAGGAATTGCCACTGCGATTGCAGCAGGCGGAGCAGGAGCAGTTTTCTGGATGTGGCTTATGGCAGTCATTGGCGGAGCATCCGCTTTTATTGAAAGTACCTTGGCACAGGTTTATAAAGTGAAGGACAAAGAGGAATTTCGAGGAGGTCCTTCCTATTATATGGAGAAAGCGCTTGGCAAACGCTGGCTGGGGATTTTATTTTCAGTTCTTTTGATTATTTGCTTTGCTTATGGTTTTAACGGGCTTCAATCCTTCAATATGTCATCTTCTTTGGAATATTATATTCCGGGTTATAGCGATACGGTTTATCCTATGCTTGTGGGATTGATTTTGGCAGTAGGAACAGCCTTTGTTATTTTTGGCGGAGTACACAGAATTGGTTTTATCACATCTGTATTAGTACCGATTATGGCAGGTGCTTATCTCCTAATCGGACTTTATACAGTCATTACCAATATTACAGAGCTTCCGAAAGTGTTTTCTATGATTTTTTCTCAGGCATTTGATTTCAAGGCATTTGCAGGAGGTATGGCAGGAAGCGCTGTGGTAATCGGTATTAAAAGAGGTCTTTTTTCCAATGAAGCAGGTATGGGAAGCGCTCCCAATGCTTCTGCAAGCGCATCTGTAAGTCATCCGGCAAAACAGGGAATGGTACAGGTTTTATCTGTGTTTATTGATACTCTGTTAATATGCTCTGCAACAGCTATGATGCTGTTACTTTCCGGTGTGCAGGGTGAGTCCGGCGTATTAGACGGTATTCCTTTTGTGCAGAAGGCTATTTCCGCAAACGTAGGAAATTGGGGCATTCATTTTATCACACTTTCCATTTTTGCCTTTGCATTCAGCAGCTTGATTGGAAATTATTATTATGCAGAGTCGAATATTTTGTTTATTAAAAATAATAAAAAATTGTTATTTATTTTCCGTATTACCTGTCTTTTAGCAGTATTTTTCGGAGCACAGGCAGACTTCTCCATGATGTGGAATATTGCGGACATTACGATGGGATGTATGGCAACCGTAAATATTCTGGTCATTTTGGTTCTTGGAAATACGGCGATGAAAGTATTAAAAGATTACGAAAAACAGAAAAAAGAAGGAAAAAATCCTGTTTTTAAAGCAAAAGATGTGGGAATAGAGAACACGGAGTGCTGGTAAAGTAAGTCGATACTGAAAAAGGTATACATTTGATGCAAATTAAGCGTTCAATGTATACCTTTTTTAGTAGAGTTTTTTAAACTAAATCGTGATTTTTTTCTAACATTTCTAAAATAACTTTCTGTGTATATGCCCCTAGATGCTTTTTATCTTCCTTTTCTAATTGGTCAGGATAAATGGGAGCGCCATATTCAACTACTACCTTGCAAGGCTTGATTTTTGGAAAATGTGCTTCAAAAATTTCAGCAGAGTTGCTGATTGCAATGGGAATAATCGGGCATCCTGCCTTTGTGGCGATTTTAAAGCTGCCTTCGTGGAAAGGAAGCATTTCCAGTTCGTTTTCTCCCTTATTTCTTGTACCTTCAGGGAAAATACAAATAGAAATTCCGCTTTTCACTTTATCAATGGCAGTTAAAATAGTTTTCATTCCGGCTTTAATATCCTGTCTGTCTAAGAACAGGCAATGAAGATAACGCATCCATGTAGAAAGCAGAGGGATTGGCTCCATTTCTTTTTTGGCAATATAGCCGGTTAAATCAGGGCATAAAGTGTAAGTCAGCAGAATATCAAAAAAACTTCTGTGGTTTCCGATATACAGTACAGCCTGATTGGTAGGAACATTTTCATGGCCGATAATAGTGATTTTTGCACCGGTTACTTTTAAAATAAATTTAAAAACAGCTTGAATAATACGCAGGGAGCTGATATCCTTTGCACGTTTGTTAAATTTCCCTATAATCCATTCTACAATAAGAATAGGAATAGATAAAATTAAGTACCCGATGACACAGATACATACAATAAGAAATCGAAACATAATAAATAACCTTTCTTTCCTTTGAATAATAAAAAATACATCTAATAAATTATAATGAAATCATCTCTAATATGCAAGGATTAGTACGCATATTTCAGAAAAAATCCGCATACATTTAGGATAAGACTGGCAAAGTGAAGGTGGCGTAAGATGTGAAAAAAGGAACAGCCATAATGTTGCTTTTGACAGTAATGTCCTGTTTTTTATGTGGCTGCAGTATTGAAAAAGTAAGGGCAATGGACGGTGTAAAACCGGAGTATACCGTTATGAAAGAGGAAGATTATCCTGAAAAAGTAAAAGAATTGATAGGTGAGAATAAGGCAAAGGAATTTCAGATGACTTATCAGGATGCAGGATATCTTTACCTCATGAAAGGATATGGAGAACAGAAAACAGGAGGGTACAGCATACAAATTGAAGATTTATCCCTGTGGGATAATGCAATTCATTTACAGACGACGTTGCTTGGTCCGCAGGATGGCGAAGAACTGAAGGAGGAAGCATCTTATCCCTGCTTGGTGATTAAGATGAAATATCGGGAAGAGCCGGTTATTTTTGAATAGAAAAGGGGTAGTGGTGTGGAACTGGTAACAAAAAATATGTATATGCTTCAAAAAAAGTGCGAGGCAGTTAATCAGATTACTTTTGATGAGGATTTAAACGTTCCTGATGTAAAGCCGGATATCGGGCGCATGATACAGAAAAAGGGCGATATCCAGTTAGAGGATATTCAGATAAGCGAGGGGCGTGCATATATTACAGGGGCGCTGGTAGTGAGTCTTTTATACGTCAGCGACAATGAAGAAAGACGCCTTCAAAGCCTTATGGGAACCTTGCGTATTGGAGAGACTCTAAACTTAGAGGGGCTGGAAAGCGGAGATAAAGTACAGTTAAAATGGGATATCGAGGATTTGAGCGTTCAGCTTATAAATTCCAGAAAATTGAATATAAAGGCATTAGTGACTTTTACAGCTTACGTGGAGGAAAGTAAAGAGTTGGAGCTGCCCGTTGCTGTGGAAGATGATGAAATTTCCCAGAAAAAAGAGGATATTTCTATTCTCGGTACTGTGATACATAAAAAAGACACCATGCGTGTAAAAGAGGATATTTCTCTAAGCTCTAACAAACCGGATATTTATGAACTGCTTTGGAATACCGTAGAGGTAAGAGGGTTGGATATTCGTGCGGAAAACGATAAAATTGCAGTAAAGGGAGAGCTGTTTGTCTTTGCTCTTTACAGCGGAAATGATGATAATAATTCCCTGCAATGGCTGGAGCATTCTGTTCCCTTTTATCAGGAGCTGGAGTGTGTGGGCTGCACACAGGAAATGATACCCAATGTGGAAATTTCCATGCCCCAAGGTGATTTAAAGGTGAAACAGGATGAAGACGGAGAAGAGCGTGTCATTGGCGTGGACGTTGTTTTGGAGCTGGAACTGAAAATTTATGAGGAAGAGGAATTATCTCTTCTCATGGATGTATACACGCCGTTAAAAGAGTGTGAGGCAGTCAGGGAAAATCAGGTATTGGAAAGTCTGCTGGTGAAAAATTTTTCAAAGTGCAAGGTGAATGACAGGATTAAAATAGAAAACAGTCACGGAAAAATTTTGCAGATTTGTCACAGCGACGGAAATGTAAAAGTAGACAGCAGCAGAATTGTAGAAAACGGAATTGAGGTGGAGGGCGTTGTCCAAATTCGGATTTTATATATTATCGGGGATGATGATATGCCGTTTTATTCCATGGAAACCATGATACCCTTCCGGCATATAATCGAGGCAGAGCAGATTACAGAAAATTGTGTTTATTATATGCGAGCGGACTTAGAGCAATTGTCCACGACCATGATTGACAGCGATGAAATCGAGGCAAAAATCGTGATTAACTTAAATGCGCTGGTAATGAAGCAGAGAGAAACAGGAATTATCCAAAATATTGAAGAAAGAGAGCTGGACAGGGAAAAACTGCGTAATATGCCGGGAATTGTAGGATATCAGGTGCAGCCGCAGGATACCCTTTGGGATATTGCAAAGCGGTTTTATACGACCATTGATACAATTTTAGAATTGAATGAAATGGAAAATGAAACAATCAAACCGTATGACACCTTAGTGCTTATGAAAAAAGTAGAAAAATAAAATATTTTCAGTAAGAGGAGCGGTTTCGTGTAAACGGCTCCTTTAAAAATAGGAGGAAATTGTTTGGCTATCTTGCCAGTTGAAAAAAAATATGTTTTCATATAGAATAGAATGTACTAAAAGGAATACAATATACAAAAGTCGGAGGAGAAGCCATGAGATTAAGAGCGTTGGCAAAAATCAATCTTGGTTTAGATGTTCTGCGTAAAAGAGAAGACGGATATCATGAATTGCGCATGATTATGCAGACAATTAATATGTACGACCAATTAGATATAGAAATCAGTAAAACACCGGGAATTAAAATTACTACCAATCTGCCTTTTATACCGGTAAATGAAAGTAATCTGGTATATAAAGCAGCAAAGCTTTTGATGGATGAATTTCAAGTAGAGCAGGGAATTACCGTAGATTTGCAGAAATTTATTCCTGTGGCGGCAGGCATGGCAGGCGGAAGCTCTGATGCGGCAGCAACCATGATTGGAGTAAATCGTTTGTTTGGATTGGGACTTTCTGTAAAAGAGCTGATGGAAAGAGGCGTGAAAATCGGTGCAGACGTGCCATATTGTCTTTTAAGAGGAACTGCGTTGGCAGAGGGAATTGGAGACAAGCTCCGTGCCCTTCCTGCGTGTCCGGATTGTTATGTGCTTATCGGAAAGCCGGCAATCAGCGTGTCTACAAAGTTTGTCTATGAAAATCTTCATGCCAATGAATTAGAGTATCATCCTGAAATTGATAAAATGCTGGATGCAATTCAGTGGCATAATTTGAATAAGATTGCAGACTGCATGGGAAATGTATTAGAAACGGTTACAATTCCTCATTATCCGGTTATTCAGAAAATTAAAGATCACATGAAAGAACATGGGGCATTAAATGCTATGATGAGCGGCAGCGGCCCTACGGTATTCGGATTATTTGATGATAAAGCAACGGCGGAAAACGCCTGTGAAGCGCTGCGGGAAAGCCGTCTGGCAAGAACCGTTTTTTTGACAACAGTATTTAACAATGGCGGAAGGAGAAAATAGCAGGAATGGATTTGGAAATGAATATGGACGACTACCTTCCTTTAAGGGATGTGGTTTTTAATACATTGAGAAGGGCGATTTTGAAGGGAGAACTAAAACCGGGAGAACGTCTGATGGAAATTGCTCTGGCAGACAAGCTGGGAGTCAGCCGTACTCCTATCAGAGAAGCAATCCGTAAGCTGGAGCTGGAAGGACTTGTTGTGATGGCTCCCAGAAAGGGTGCAAAAGTTGCTTCCATTACAGAGAGAGACTTAAATGATGTGCTGGAGGTCAGAAAAGGAATGGAGGTTTTAGCCATTTCCCTTGCCTGTGAGAGAATTACAAAGGAAGAAATGGAACATTTGGAAGAAATCGAAGCACATTTTCAGACACTCATTGAGTCCGACAACCTTACAGAACTGGCAGAGGTAGATGTGGAATTTCATGATACCATTTATCAGGCAACCAACAACAAACGTCTGGTACAGCTTTTGAATAATTTAAGAGAGCAGATGTATCGTTATCGTATGGAATATTTAAAAGACATTGCTGTGCGCCGCACATTGGCGGAAGAACACAAATCCATTTGCGAGGCTCTGAGAGTAAGAGATGAAAAAAAGGCTTTAAGCTATGTACAACTTCATATTGATAATCAGCAAAAAGCAATTATTCGTAGTTTAAATCAAGAATAAAAGAGAATATGGGTGAGATAATAAAAGGAGATGTTGCATGAAATTTATGTGACAACTCCTTTTTATTGTACAAACACGGCTTCCAAAACATCACTATGCTCAAAAAACTGCGAAAATGTTCCTAATCATTTGCCATTGGAATGTCTGGAGCTGTGTTTGACACTGTTCATTCAGCTTTAAAACATTTTGAGGAGAAAATCATGAATAACATAATCTCAACACATATTGATGAAAACGAAGCATACGTGAGAAAACGCCTGCAAAACTGTGACGACTGTATCATTCGCCCCATGCTTTTAGGGGAGGGCAAAAAAATACGCTGCATGGTGGTCTACATTGAAGTTGCCGTAAGCAACATGGTGCTGGAGGACTCTGTAATCGGCAAGCTGGTAAATCATATATGGGAGATGCCGGGAGACGAGCTGATTGAATTTATCAAGGACAACGGAATGGGGATTTCTGATGTGCAGCCTTTGGAAGACATGGATAAAGCCTTTGCAGCCATGCTGGCAGGAAATGCAATCTTTTTTATAGATGGGTACAATAAGGCAATCAAAATCGGCAGTAAGGGATATCCTAATCTCAGTGTTTCAGAGTCCAGCAGAGAAAAGGTGCTTCGAGGCTCAAAGGAGGGCTTCACTGATGCAGTAAAAACCAATGCCGCACTGGTTCGAAAGAGAATTCGGGACACAAGATTAAAGGTAAAACAGAAAACATTGGGAGAGAGAAGCCAGACTCTGGTACAGCTTTTATATATGGAAGATTTAGTGCGGCCGGAGCTTTTATCAGAGCTTGAAAACCGCTTGGACTCTTTTGTGATTGACGGAATTTTGGATACCGGAGCGATTGAACAGCTTACGGAGAAACATTGGCTATCTCCTTTTCCTCAGTTTCAGACTTCGGAGCGGCCGGATAAATGTGCAGTGGAAATTTTAAACGGCAGAATTTTATTGCTCTGTGACCATTCTCCAACAGGAATTTTGCTTCCGGCAGTTTTAAACGATTTCTTGCAGGTGAGTGAGGACAATTATAATCATTTTGAAATTGTAAGCTTTCAGCGGCTTATTCGCTATTTTGCCTTGTTTTTAACCTTGCTGTTTTCCGGAACTTATCTTGCTGTTACAAATTTTCACACGCAGGTCTTGCCTACTAATCTTATTTTATCCTTTTCGGAGGCAAGGCAGGGTGTTCCCTTTCCGGCTCTTTTGGAGGTATTATTTATGGAAATTGCCTTTGAAACCATTCGGGAAGCAGGGGTGCGTATGCCCGGACCTCTGGGAGGAACCATTGGTATTGTAGGAGGCCTGATTGTCGGGCAGGCAGCGGTGGAAGCCAATCTGGTAAGCCCCATTGTGGTGGTGGTAGTGGCTGTGACAGCGCTTTGCTCACTGGCAATTCCAAATCAGGAATTTTCAGCGCCATTTCGAATGTTAAAATTTGGCTTTATTTTTCTGGGAGGGACGCTGGGAGTCTTTGGTATTTTGTTAGGACTTTATCTGGTTATCAGCCATCTGGCAGGATTAAAAAGCTTTGGAATTCCCTATCTTACTCCTTTTGCAGCCCAAAATCAGGCGGGATACAGAGGAGAGCAGGACGGAACGGTTCGTGCTCCTTTTCGCTTTCTTACTAAAAGACCTCTGTATGCAAGGCGCGAGGAACAGGTAAAACTCCGAACAAAGAAGAAAGGAGGGGCATGATATGTTTGCAGACAATGCCAGAATTTCTCACAGACAGCTGTTTCGGCAAATTGTTCTGGGACTTATCGGGATTTACACATTGGCAATTCCTGTGTTTCCGGAGGTTTCAGGAAGGCAGGGAATATTGTGTTTACTTACTGCAATGGCAGTTTATCTCCTTTTCTGTATTTATTTTATCCGAATAAAAACAGTTATGCAAAATCCCAGAAGATATATGGGGAAAATATTAGGCAGCGTTTTTGTTTTTTTGTATATGTCATGGCTGTGGCTGATGGGAGTGTATCTTCTTTTGATGACAGCCAGAATTACAGACCGCTTTCTGATAGAGGGCAGTGTGTACTGGATTGTAATTGTTCTGGCAGGCATAGTTACGTATCTGGGCAGCCATCAGGGACTGGAAAGGCGGGGAAGAATGGCAGAGGTATGTTTTCCTGTTTTTCTCTTTATTCTGGCAGGAATGTTGTGCCTTGGAATTTTACGGATGAAAAGCTATTATTTGGGTGAGCTGGGGGATTTAACCTTGCAGGGGTGGTTAAAAGGCAGCTATCAGGTTTTTTGTGCGTTCTTGCCGTTTACATTTTTGCCTGTGGCGCTGGGAAATGTGAAAAAACCGGGAGAAACGGGAAAGGTCATGAGGGGGGCATTATTTCTTGTGACAGGAATTTTGATGTTGTGTCTTTTATTGCTTCAGGGAAGCTTTGGAATTGGAGGATATGAGCACAGTCGGTATCCCATGGTTGAATTTATGGCAGGCATCCGAATTCCGGGAGATTTTCTGGAGCGTGTGGATATTTTCTGGGTGGCTGCGGTAATGTTCAGCATGTTGTTTGCGCTGGGAGGTGTGTTTTTCTATAATCATGAGCTTTTGGTACGGACAGATATGGAAAAAGGAGCGCCTTTTCTGGCAACGGGAGTGGTGGCAGCAGCCTTAATATGTGAGAAAGCACAGGTATCACCGGAGCTTTTTTGGAAAATTACAGGGTGGTTTTACGGACCATTGTTCCTGCTCCTTCTTATCTATGCAGGCTTTGCAGGGAAAAAGAAATCTGTTTTTGTAAAAGGAGCGGCAATTTTACTGTGTATGCTTCCCCTGTCAGGCTGTGGGGTGTCTCTGGAAAACAGAGCCTTTCCGTTGTCCATGAGCGCAGATTATAAAGATGGAAGCTTTGAACTGATTTATGGTATTCCGGGCTTGGGAGAAATTACAGGACAAGGGAAAAATCAGGAGGAGCAGCCTCAGGCAATTTCTTATCAGGGAGCTACTCCCAAGGAAGCGGAAGAGGCGTTTAACAGAAATCAAAAAAATTATCTGGATATGGGACACATGAAAATCATTCTTTTAGGCAAGGATTTGCTGGAAAACGAGGATGCCTTGTTTGAATTTTTAAATTATTTAGAGGAAAAGCCTTCCGTGGCGGGAAATATTTATGTGTTTTCCTGTGAAGATGTGAAGGCTCTTATGAGCTTTGACACACAGGGAGGGGAGTCTGTGGGAGATTATCTTACAGGAATTTTAGAAAATAATCTGGAAGGCAAGCCCAAAAACGCAGTAACCCTTCAGGATTTATACAATAGGTGGCACAGAAAGGAACAGCTGCCACAGCTTTTAGAGGCAGAATTGGTGAATAAAAGACCGCAAATCCGTCAATACTCCTGATAACAAAATCAGGAGGTACATAAAAGTTGAGTGAAAAACAGAAAGACAGAAAAATCTGGTTGGCAGCAGCAGTTCTGGGGCTGGCATTGACCTTATTTTTAACAGGAATAAATACAGTTCGTTTAAAGCGGGAAAACAGAGAAATACAGGCACGCCTTGACAGGGAAATCCAACAGGGGATTGCAAGTGAGGTGTTCCGCCTCCACGTTATCGCAAATAGTGATAAAGAGGCAGACCAGAAGCTGAAATTACAGGTGAAAGACAGAATTGTGGAGTATTTGCAGCAAAAATTAAAGCAGGATGCCGACTTAGAAGAAACAAAGGAGCTGGTGCTTACCCATTTGCAGGAAATAGAGGAAGAAGCAGAGAAAATCGTGAAGGAAGCGGGCTTTACTTATGAGGTTCAGGCAGCAGTGGAGAACACCTATTTTCCTGACAAAACTTACGGAGATTGTACCTTTCCCGCAGGTGAATACGAAGCATTAAACGTACGTATCGGGGAGGCGCAGGGGCATAACTGGTGGTGCGTGCTGTATCCCAGCTTATGTTTTATTGATGATACCTACGGCATTGTGACAGAGGAGAAGAAAGAAGATTTAAAGTCCGTACTTACAGAGGAGGAATTTGACGAGATTTTAAAAAATCCACAGGAAAAGCCAAAAGTGAAGATTGGATTTCGTTGGTTTTAACCTTGCAATATCCCTTTGTTAAGGGTAAAATGAAGAACAGACGATAAAATGACAGTTATGAGGTTATTGTATGAAATATAAAAAAACAGCGCCCATTGGCGTTTTTGACTCCGGAGTCGGAGGTCTGACAGTTGCGAGAGAGATTATGCGAAATCTGCCTCATGAGAAAATCGTGTATTTCGGTGACACGGCAAGAGTTCCTTACGGAAGTAAATCAAAAGAAACCATTTTGCGATATTCCAGACAGATTGTCCGCTTTTTACAGACACAGGAGGTAAAAGCCATTGTAGTAGCCTGCAATACGGCAAGTGCGCTGGCTCTTGAAACAATCCGTGAAGAAATTGACATTCCCATTATCGGTGTGGTAAAGCCGGGAGCAAAGGTAGCAGCCCAGACCACTCGAAATAAAAAGATTGGGCTTATCGGAACAAGAGCTACGGTAAAATCGGACTTGTACCGCAGGACCATTCAGGCAGAAAATCCGGAAATTGAAGTAATCGGGCAGCCCTGTCCGCTATTTGTACCTCTGGTAGAGGAAGGCTGGCTGAAAGATCCGGTGACGATTGAAGTTGCTAAGCGGTATCTTGCGCCATTACTGGAAAAAGACATTGATACCCTTATTTTGGGCTGCACTCATTACCCCCTTCTTCGCTCTACCTTAAAGACCTTGGTAGGGGATGAGGTGACTCTGGTAAATCCCGCTTATGAAACGGCAAAGGAATTACAGCGGCTTTTAAAAGAGCAGGGCATGGAAAACGAGATACATACAGATGAAGAATTTCCCTACCGCTTTTTCGTCAGTGATGAGGAGGAATGTTTTCAGGAGTTTGCAAATTCAATTCTTCCCTATAATGTGAAGCGAACAGAGCAGATTAATATTGAGGAGTTTTAAAAATGACAAAGGACGTTTTAGTTACAGTAAAAGGACTTCAAAGCATGGAAGACGGTAGCCCGCCGGAAGAAGTAGAAATGGTGGCAAAAGGCGAATACTATTATAAAAACGGTCACCATTATATTTTTTATAATGAAACCATTGAAGGATTTACAGAGCAGAACAGAAACAGCATTAAAATCTCAGAAAACAGCGTGGAAGTAAAGAAAAAAGGACTTACCAATATGCAGATGATTTTCGAGGAGCAAAAGAAAAATATCAGTTATTACGCCACTCCCTTCGGAAATCTTCAAATGGGAATTGCAGCGACTAATATTGATATAAAAGAACAGGAGAAAAGTCTGGAGCTTTGTATTGACTATGCGCTGGAAATTAACGGAGAGCATGCGGCAGACTGCCAGATTGCGGTGAGTGTCAAAGAAAAGAACAGCGGTGAATTTTCCTTAAACATATAAAAAGGGATTATTACTTTAAGAAGTGATAAAAAAGAGTTGGAGTATTAAGTGATTTCCAGAATATTTCTGGATGATACTTAATACTCCAATACTTTTTTGTGTATACTTACTTGAAGTAATAATCCTGTTTATTTCTGGGCAGACGCAGCTTTTTCTTTCATGCGTTTGAACCAGCCCTTTTTCTTAGCCGGAGGTGTTAGGGAACCACGAAGTCCTCTTACTCCTACAATGTAAATACCGCTTACATCGGCTTTGATTTCTTTCTTTACAGGAATTAAGTCAAATATTGCTTCGTCAGCTACTAAAGTCATAATCTTTGGACCGATTTTGGCTTTTACGATAGGCAGCTTAGAACGACGCATAAGCTTTGGAGTCTGGTCGATAACCATCTGAGGCAGACCGGATTGCTTAATAGGCAGACGTTTTTTATCAATGATAAGCATTGACATTGTCTGTTTCATGGCATCCAACTGTACCTGTTGTTCTTCTTGTTTTTTCTGAGCCTTTTTTCCAAGGAAAAAGAGAACAATAATACCAATGATTAAAAGAACCAAAACAACCAGAAGTATTTTCGTAAGCATTTCTGTTAATCCTCCTATTATTTCAGTAATTCATACTTAGAATATTCTAGCACCCTTTCATGGAAAAGGCAACTAAAAATCCCCTGAAACCCTTTCTTTTTCGGTGGTAATATGGTATAACTGCTTTTGTATACTAATTTTAAACGGAGAGGAAATAAAAGGCATGAAGAAAAAAATGATAATCCTTCTGCTGACATTGGGAATTCTGGGTACAGCAATGGGTTGTGGCGAAAAGAAGGACAAGACAGAGGATAAAGAAGGAACAAAAACAGAGCAGTCTGCGCAGGAGGACTTTAAGCTGACAAATAAAGACGGAAAAGTAGTTGCGGCGGACATTAACAAGATAGAAGATTATATTACTTTAGGAGAATATAAAAATCTTCAGGTAACAGAAGCGCCAAAGGCATCTGTGACAGACGAAGAAGTAGAGAACAGTATTTCCTATAAGCTTATGAGCCAGTATAAGGTGGAAGTGACAGAGAACAGAGCGGTTCAGCAGGATGATATCGTAAACATCGATTTCACAGGTTATATGGATGGCGAGGAATTTGAAGGCGGTTCTGCACAGGGTGAAGACCTGCTTATTGGCTCCGGTTCTATGATTGAAGGGTTCGAGGATGGATTAGTGGGACACAAAAAAGGAGAAGAAGTGACCTTAGACCTGACTTTTCCGGTAGATTATAGAGCAACAGAGCTGCAAGGAAAAGCAGTGCAGTTTAAGGTGAAAATTAACAGTATTTCTGTGAAGCCGGAGCTTACCGATGAATGGGCAGCGGCAAATACAGATTATAAAACTGTGGAAGAATTCAGAGCGGCAGAAAAAGAGGCAATGCAGAAAAGCATTGATTTAGAATATGAAGGTCAGGTGAAATCTGATTTGTTCTCTATGGTCGTAGAGGCAACAGAGTTTAAGGAATATCCGGAAGCTCTTTTAGAACAGGGCAAAAAGGACGTAAGGGAAAGACTTGACCAGATGTATCAGGCGCAGTTCCAGATGACTTTAGACGACTATGTAAAACAGCAGGGAATTTCTGAGGAAGAAGTAGAGCAGGTACTGACAGAGTCCGCACAGACTTATTTACAGCAGAATTTAATCGTACAGGCTATTTTTAATGCAGAAGGAATTGAAATGAGCGAAGAAGACTATACAGCAGAAGAGGCAAAATTCGCAGAATTAAACGGATTTCCTGATGTAGAAACCATGAAAATGTATTATGGCGATTTAAATGTATTAAAAGACAGTGTACTTTGGAACAAGGCATGCGATGTGATTGTAGAAACTGCTACGGTAACAGAGCAGGAGCCGGAAGCTGATACACAGGCTGCACAGGAATAGTGGACAGAAACCGCAGATGAACACAAAAGTTAAAATGTGTGTCTGCGGTTTTATTACATAATAAATGCTCCGTAAGGAGCGTGCTGCGGCAGGAAAAGGAGACAAAAGAGATGAAGACAAAAATGAGACGACTATTAGGACTTATACTTGCAATGCTTCTTTTTGTTGTGCCTCTTTGGGGCTGCGGGAAAGAGAAGATGCAGGGCAGCGTAAATTCTGATATTGCACAAAAGGCACAGACAGCAGGCGGACTTACGGTTCATTATCTGGATGTGGGGCAGGGGAACGCCATATTGCTTCAATCAGAAGGACAAACCATGCTGATAGACGGAGGCGCAAGAAAGAGCTCTTCCTTTGTAGTAAGCTATCTGGAAAAGCAAAAGATTGAAAAGCTGGATTATGTGCTGATTTCCCACTTTGACGAGGACCATCTGTCAGGAGCTGTGGGTGCTTTACATAAATTCCCCGTAGGTACATTGATTACTCCTGATTATGAGGCTGACTCTAATATTTTTCAGTCTTATAAGAAAATCGCAGAGGAAAAAGGATATCAGGCAGTTCATCCCAAGCAAGGTCAGGAGTTTTCCTTGGGAAGTGCGAAATTTCGAATTATTTCCCCGGTGTCTTATGGTCATGAGGATGAAAACCAAGACTCCGTAGGCATTATTTTAGAAAACGGAGAACAGAAATTTTTTATCGGCGGAGATATCGGGCTGGAAAGTGAAAAAGAAATTTTAGACTCCGGTGTGGATATTCAGGCAGATGTGATGCTGATGAACCATCATGGCTCACATGTAAGTGAAGAATTTTTTAAGAAAGTTTCTCCCTCTTACAGTGTAATCAGTTGTGGAAAAGACAATAAATACGGACATCCCAGAGCAGATACCATGGAGCTTTTAAAGAAGTACGATGTGCCTGTATTTCGTACAGATTTGCAGGGGACAATTCTCATGTACAGTGACGGACAGGAGCTGACCTTTGAGCAAGAGCCTTGTAATGATTATACTCCGGGAGACAGAAGCGGGGCAGAGGAAGATGAGGACATACAGGAGTTTAATAACAGCAATGAGCAGGAATGTGACTTTGTCTTAAATGCGCATACAAAGAAAATCCATAAAAAAGACTGCTCTTCCGTAGAACAGATGTCGGAGGAGAACAGAAGCTATTATAAAGGGGACATCAATGCTTTATTAGACGCAGGGTACAGCGCCTGCAAGAGCTGTAACCCGTAAAAAGAAGGAAAAGATACAAAGGAGAATAGGAAATGAAAAAGACATTAAAGCAGTTGGCAGGTTATTATAAGCCCTATAAAGGACTTTTCTTTTCAGACCTGTTTTTCGCAGTGCTAGGAGCAGGAATTACCTTGGTAATTCCCCTGCTGGTGCGTTATATTACAAGTAATGTAGTGTATTATCCGGTAGAAAAAGCAGTAAACGTAATTATAAAGCTGGGAATTTTTATGATTGCGCTGGTGCTTTTGGAAGCCTTCTGTAATTTCTATATTGCCTATTATGGGCATCTGATGGGCGCCCGCATTGAGCGGGATATGCGAAATGAAATTTTCAGTCATTATCAAAAGCTGTCCTTTGCATTTTTTGACAATCAGAAGGTGGGACAGCTCCTTTCCAGAGTGACCTCCGATTTGTTTGAAATCAGCGAGCTTTTGCATCACGGACCGGAGGATTTGATTATTTCTATTATTAAATTTGTGGGAGCATTTATTATTCTGGCATTTATCAATATCCGTCTGGCTTTGGCTGCATTTTTCTTTATTCCGTTTTTAATTTTATATGCGCTTTACTTTAACCGCAAAATGGAAACGGCGTTTCAGAGAAACAGGGCCCGCATTGCAGATATTAACACACAGATTGAAGACAGTCTTTCCGGCATTCGTGTGGTAAAATCCTTTGCCAACGAGCAGGAAGAAATGAGAAAATTTAAAATCGGAAACCAGCGTTTTGTAGAGTCTAAAAAGCAGAGCTATCAGTATATGGGAACTTACTATTCCGGAATGGGAGCGTTTACCACATTGATTACTATTGTGGTGCTTCTGGTAGGGGCATTTTCTCTTACAAAGGGACAGATGCCCGTGGAGGATTTGGTAACGGTGCTTTTATACATCAATAACTTTACGGAGCCTGTGAAAAAGCTGATTAACTTTACAGAGCAGTTCCAGAACGGATACAGCGGATATGTACGTTTCCGTGAAATCATGGCGGTAGAGCCGGACATTACTGATGATGCGGATGCCTGCGAGCTTACCGATGTAAAAGGAGCGATTGACTTTGAAAATGTTTCTTTTTCTTATGAGGGAAATAAAGAGCAGGTATTAAAAAACGTAAATCTCAAGGTAAATGCAGGAGAGTATGTGGCTTTGGTAGGCGGCTCAGGAGCAGGAAAGACAACTCTTTGCAGCTTAATTCCACGTTTCTATGATGTGACAGAGGGACGAGTGCTGCTGGACGGGCAGGATATTAGAAAGCTTAAACTGCACAGCTTGCGAAGTAAAATCGGTATTGTACAGCAGGACGTTTATCTGTTTGCAGGAACAGTTATGGAAAATATCCGATACGGAAAACCCGATGCCACAGACGAAGAGGTCATACAGGCAGCTAAGGCAGCCAATGCCCATGATTTTATTATGGAGCTTGATGACGGTTACAATACGGATATCGGACAAAGAGGGGTGAAGCTCTCCGGAGGACAGAAGCAGAGACTTTCTATTGCAAGAGTTTTTCTGAAAAATCCGCCGATTTTGATTTTTGATGAAGCGACCTCTGCCCTTGACAATGAGAGCGAAAAAATTGTGCAGGACTCTTTGGAAAAGCTATCCGCAGACAGAACCACCTTTGTAATCGCTCACAGACTTTCCACAATCAGAAAAGCTCAGAGAATTCTGGTGCTGACAGAGGATGGAATTGCAGAAGAAGGAACACATCAGGAGCTTATGGAAAAAGAAGGAATTTACAGCAGTCTTTATAAACTTTCATTTTCATGATACAATGAGAAAAACGCAGGGAAAGGAATGGTTGACATGATAGCAGATAAGATGAAGGCATTGGTGAACAACAGCTCGGCAATTCGTGCAATGTTTGAAGAAGGAAAAAAACTGGCGAAGGAATATGGTGCAGAAAACGTTTATGATTTTAGTCTGGGAAATCCCAATGTGCCTGCACCGCCTGAGGTTCAGGCTGCAATGTGCGGAATTGTAAAGGAAGAAGACCCTGTTGTGCTTCACGGCTATATGAGTAACAGCGGATATGAGGATGTAAGACAGGCAGTGGCAGAGTCTTTAAATGAAAGATTTGATACTTCTTTTGAGAAGGAAAACATCATCATGACAGTAGGAGCGGCAGGGGGATTAAATGTAATCTTAAAAACCCTGTTAAATCCACAGGATGAGGTTGTGGTTATTGCGCCTTATTTCGGAGAGTACAATGCCTATGTATCTAATTATGACGGGGTTGTCGTAGTAGTAAGCCCTGACACAAGAGATTTTCAGCCGAACTTAAAAGAACTGGAAGAAAAGCTGACAAAGCGGACAAAAGCGGTGATTGTCAATTCTCCCAACAATCCTACGGGAGTGGTATATTCAGAAGCAACCATTCAAAAGCTGGCAGATATTTTAAGAAGAAAGCAGCAGGAGTTTGGAACAGATATTTATCTGATTTCCGATGAGCCTTATCGTGAGCTGGTTTATGACGGTGTGGAAGTTCCTTATCTGACAAAATATTATGAAAATACCATTGTAGGATATTCCTTCAGCAAATCCCTTTCACTGCCGGGTGAAAGAATTGGCTATCTTGTCATTCCAAAGGAAGCGGCAGATGCAGAAGAAATTCAGGCAGCAGCCAATGTGGCAACCAGAATTTTAGGCTATGTGAACGCACCTTCTTTCATGCAGAAGGTAGTTGCCAGATGCTTGGAGGCAAAGGCGGACGTGCCTTATTATAACCGAAATCGTGAAGCCTTGTATCATGCGCTTACAGAAATGGGATTTCATTGTATTAAGCCGGAGGGCGCATTTTATCTTTTTGTAAAATCTCCGATAGAAGACGAAAAGAAATTTTGCGAAGCTGCGAAGAAGTATCATATTCTGATTGTGCCGGGTTCTTCTTTTTCCTGTCCCGGATATGTAAGAATTGCCTACTGTGTCTCTTATGAGACGATTTTGAATTCCTTAGACAGCTTTAGAAAGTTAGCTGAGGAATTCCATACAAAATGAGAGAAGGAGCGGGTGTAATATGACGAAAAGGGAGTTCTTGGAAGAATTAAAAGAAGTATTAAGCGAACAGCTTCCCCAAAATCAGGTGGCGGAGCATGTATCGTATTATATGAATTATATAGAAGAACAAAAACAAAACGGAAGCAGTGAAGAAGAGGTTTTGAATATGCTGGGAGACCCCCGTCTGATTGCCAGAACCATTCTGGATACTGCACCCAACAGCAGAGAAAATCAAAATTATTTTTATGAAGAGACCACACAAGATGTACAAAGTGAAGAAAAGAAGAAGGGATTATCCGGCAAAGCGAAGAAATATGTATATATTGGAATTGCTATTGCAGTTATCCTCTTAATTATTTCACTTATTACAACTTTATTATCCTTTTTACTGCCGATTTTATTGCCGGTAATCTTAATTTTCGTTGTGATTTCCATTGTGCGAAAGCGGTAGAAACAAAAAGAAATCCCTCATAGGGGAGCTATGAGGGACTTCGAGGGGAGTATAAATAATTAAATAAGGGGTTATAATGTAAAAAAAATTTTGAAGGGTAAATTCCTTTTACAACCCATATTATAATATAAAAGGAAAAAAAAAGCAATAATATTATTTTTTTGTTAGAAAATTGTTAAAATTTAAGAAATATCAATTTAATATATTTTCCTGAGAATATTATTTTTGATTACAGGGATAATAAGACTGTAACGAAAAACATTTATTCAGGAGGTATTTCATCATGGCAAAAAACATGAACAACACAAATAAGAACAAAGCTGCATCTAATGCAAACAACATGAATAACACAAACAAATCCGCTGCATCCAACAGCAAAAATTCAACAAACTCATCTAACAGAAATGCAGCGGACAAAAATAATTCCAAATCAGAATACAGCTATTAAAAAAAGAGCCCCCTTGCAGGAAACTTCGGTTATTACCGGAGTTTCCTTTTTTTCTGCCGCATATACTAATACTAAAAGAAAAGGAATGAGAATTATGCTGAGTATTGATACGATTTCAGCAGAGGAATTAGATGCTTATGTAGGCAGACAGGATGCCGTTATTATAGATTTAAGAGACGCAGAGGAATATGAGAGAAGCCATGTAAAGACCGCAGTAAATATTCCATATGAGGAAATTCAAAGATGCAGAAGATTTCCGAAGGACAAATTGCTGGTATTGTATTGTAGCCGTGGAAGCAGCAGTCTCTTTGCTGCCAGAGAACTTATGAAAATGGGATATACAGTGAAATCGGTAGTAGGAGGAATACGATGTTATCGAGGTTCGAACTTGTATTTTTCTAATGTGCATAGTAAAATAAAAAAATAAAGTACACGATAAGGAGAAAAACAACATGAAATATATGTTTGCTTCAGATATTCACGGCTCTGCATATTATTGTAAAAAAATGCTGGAGGCCTATGAGCAGGAAAAAGCAGAGCGTCTGGTTCTACTGGGTGATATTTTATATCACGGTCCTCGAAATGATTTACCAAAAGAGTACGCTCCGAAGGAAGTTATCGCAATGCTCAATGCAAAGAAAAATGAGCTTTATGTGGTAAGGGGAAATTGTGAGGCAGAAGTAGACCAGATGGTTCTGGAATTTCCGATTATGGCAGATTACTGCATTATTATGGATGGGGAAAGGACAATTTATGCAAGCCATGGGCATGTATATAATGAAAACAATCTTCCGCCAATGAAAAACGGAGATATTTTCATTCATGGACATACCCATGTACTGCGTGCAGAAAAGAAGGAAAACTATACAATTTTAAATCCGGGTTCTGTTTCCATTCCGAAAGAAGGCAATATTCCTACTTATGCTGTTTTGGAAGACGGCGTATTCAGTATTCGTGGATTTGACGGAGAAATCGTTAAGGAGTTAAAGCTTTGATGAAAATATTTGAGTTAATAGCGCCCTGCCATTTTGGACTGGAGGCTGTGTTAAAAAGAGAAATACAGGATTTGGGATACGAAATCAGCGAAGTAGAGGACGGAAAAGTTACCTTCTATGGAGATGCAGAAGCTATTGTAAGAGCGAATATTTTTCTGCGTACAACAGAGCGAATTCTCTTAAAGGTGGCAAAGATAAAAGCCACAACCTTTGAAGAATTATTTGACAAGACAAAGGCTTTGCCATGGGAAGATTTTATTCCCGCAGACGGGAAATTCTGGGTTGCAAAAGCTAACTCAGTAAAGAGTAAATTGTTTAGCCCGTCTGACATACAGTCTATTATGAAAAAAGCAATGGTAGAGCGATTAAAGTCGGTTTATCATGTAGAATGGTTTGAAGAAGACGGCGCCAGCTATCCGGTAAGGGTTTCTTTTATGAAAGACATGGCTACCATTGGTATTGATACAACAGGTTTGTCTTTACACAAACGAGGCTATCGCCAGCTTACCAGCAAAGCGCCTATTACAGAAACGCTGGCGGCGGCACTTTTGATGCTTACGCCATGGAACAAAGATAGGATTTTGGTAGATCCTTTTTGCGGAAGTGGGACATTTCCTATCGAGGCTGCCATGATAGCTGCCAATATTGCACCGGGGATGAACAGAAGCTTTTTATCTGAGGATTGGAAAAATATAATTTCCAGAAAACATTGGTATAATGCTCATGATGAAGCAAGAGATTTAATGTGTCTTGATGTGGAAACTGATATTCAAGGATATGATTTAGATGGTGAAATTGTAAAAGCTGCAAGAGAAAATGCTCGATGCGCAGGTGTCGAGAAACTTATTCATTTTCAGCAAAGGGATGTAAAGGATTTAAATCATCCAAAAAAATATGGTTTTATTGTTACAAATCCTCCTTATGGGGAACGTATTGAGGAGAAAGCAAACCTGCCTCAGCTGTATACTACCATAGGTGAAAGTTTTCAGCGACTGGATTCATGGTCTATGTATCTTATTACTGCTTATCAGGATGCGGAACGTTATATTGGAAGAAACGCAGATAAAAATCGTAAAATTTATAATGGTATGATGAAAACGTATTTTTACCAGTTTTTAGGACCAAAACCACCTAGAAAGAAAAAATCTCTTGAGTAAAGGAGAAAGTGTCAAATGAGAAGATTGATTTTTGCTACCGGAAATGAACATAAAATGGTTGAAATCAGAGAAATTTTGGGAGAACTGCCTGTGGAAATCCTTTCTATGAAGGACGTAGGAATTAAAGCTGATATTGTGGAAAATGGGAATACTTTTGAAGAAAATGCTTTAATAAAAGCAAAAGAAGTATGTAAATTGGCAGGAGAAATGGTTCTTGCAGATGACTCTGGTTTGGAAATTGATTATTTGAACGGTGAACCGGGCATCTATTCTGCAAGATATATGGGAGAAGATACTTCTTATCATATTAAAAACCAAAATCTCATCGACCGTCTGGAAGGAGTTCCGGATGAAAAGAGAACTGCACGCTTCGTATGTGCCATTGCAGCGGCGTTTCCAGATGGAAGAAGCTTTGTTGTTCGTGGAACGATAGAAGGGATTATCGGATATGAAGAACGTGGTACCAATGGATTTGGATATGATCCGATTTTTTATCTTCCTGAGAGAGGAGTAAGCACAGCAGAGATTCCTCCTGAGGAGAAGAATAGTATCAGTCACAGAGGAAATGCATTGCGTAAGATGAAAGAACTTCTTGAACGTGAGGAATTGCTATGAGAGTATTGATTGTCAGTGATACTCATGGTCATGAGGAAAATCTGGAGCGTATTCTAACGGAAAAAGGACCTTTTCAGCATTTAATTCACTTAGGTGATGTAGAAGGGCAAGAAGACTATATTGAGGTTATTGCAGGCTGCCCTGTGCATATTGTAGCGGGAAATAATGATTTTTTTTCAGATTTGCCAAGAGAGGAAGACTTTTGGATAAAAAATTATCATATTTTTATTACCCATGGACATTATTATGGGGTTTCTGTGGGAACAGACAGGCTTTGTGAGGAAGCAGCATTTCGAAATGCCAAAGTGGCAATGTATGGACATACTCATCGACCAGAGATTGAGGAGAAGAATGGAATTACGATTTTAAATCCAGGAAGTCTTTCCTATCCAAGGCAAATAGGAAGAAAGCCCAGTTATATTATTATGGAAATAGATGGAGCAGGAAAGGCGAAATATACGATTTATTATTTGTAAGAAAAGTCCCAAATCCCTTGATTTATAAGGGGTTTGAGACTTTAATAAAAAAAATAAAAAAAATTTAAAAAAAGTGTTGACTTTTTTAGCAAGTGCTGGTATAGTATACCTTGTCGCCGGGCAAGAGAGTTCGGAGGACAACAAAAAACACTTTCGGGGTGTGGCTCAGCTTGGCTAGAGCGCCTGGTTTGGGACCAGGAGGTCGCA
>OLRL01000192.1_pt1 | contig 57442 bp, 55 predicted proteins | sample 1643201 | NCBI WGS metagenome assembly OLRL01 (sample SAMEA3136649, study PRJEB25190) | human gut metagenome | biome: human gut; feature: human-associated habitat; material: faeces | place: Austria | collected 2013
GACCCGAAGCTCCGGGACAGGATTCACTAATCTTTCGCAACATTTATGTCCCCGGGCTGGCATGATAAAATAGAGATAGAAAGAATAAAGGAGGTTTTGATGATGAAGATACTGCTGAAAATATTAGTCGCGCCCTTCGCTCTGGCGCTATCCCTTCTGGCGGCTCTACTGGTGTTTCTATTTGATATTTGCGCCTTCCTGCTGACGATTGCCTCCGTGATCCTGGCGGTGCTGGGTATCGCCCTCTTTTTCACGCCGACCCCCATCGGCGGGATTGTATTTCTGTTCCTCGCCTTCCTCCTTTCGCCGTATGGGCTGCAAGCGGCGGCTGGTTCTCTGCTTTGGGCGCTGGACGGAGGCAAATCCGCTCTGTATCGGTTTCTGGCAAGTTAAACAGCCTCGGGCCATGTTGGCCCGAAGTCGGGGCGGTCTGGACGGGCCGCCCTTTTTTCATAGAAGGGAGGGATGATTTCTGGCTACCACAACTTTGTTGCAGCGCCATGCGGGCGAAGGCGAAACGATTGCCGAGGCCATCCGGGATTGTCTGGACTATGGTAAAAACCCGGAAAAAACAGAAAGCGGAAAGTATATCTCCGCTTATGAGTGCGACCCTGCCACCGTGGCGGACGAGTTTCTTTTGGCGAAAGCCAGCTATGCCGCCATGACAGGCCGGGAACAGAAAAAGGCCAATGATGTGCTGTGCTATCAGATACGACAATCCTTCTATCCGGGCGAGATCACCCCGAAGGAGGCGAACCGTATCGGCTATGAGCTGGCTATGCGCTGGACGAAGGGGCGGCACGCTTTTATCGTTACCACGCATACCGACAAGCAGCACATCCATTGTCATATATATTACAACTCCACCACCCTTGACTGTACTCGGAAATTCCGAAACTTCTGGGGCTCCAGCTTCGCCCTCCGTCGGCTCTCCGACAGACTGTGCCTTGAAAACGGGCTGTCTATTGTAGAGAACCCGAAGCCCCGGAGCAAGGGAAAATACCGGAACTATGGGGAGTGGCAGAAAGAACGGAAAGGGCCGCTTTCGTATCAGGACCGGCTGCGCTTTGCCATTGATACTGCGCTGGCGGAGCGCCCCGCCAATCTGGACGAATTTCTCGGCCTGATGAAGCGGGCCGGATATGAAGTCAAGAAGGTTCGGGGCGGTGGTATCAGCTTCCGGCTGACCGGCCAGGGACAGGAACGCTTTACCCGTCTGCGGGCCTCTACGCTGGGGGACGGCTACGATCTGAAAGATGTTCTTGCCGCCATTGAGGGCAAAGAAAAACGCCCCGGACGCCCGGAGCGAAAAATCAGTCTGGCGGTGGATATTCAAGCAAAGCTGGCTGCCGGTAAGGGACCGGGCTACGAGCGGTGGGCGAAGGTGTTCAACATCAAGCAGATGGCCGCCGCCCTCGCCTATATACAGGACAACAGCCTGACTGATTATGAGCAGTTGGCGCAGAAAGCCACCGAGGCAACCGACCATTTCCATGCGCTTTCCGAGCAGATTAAGCAGACAGAGCAGGCCATGAAAACCAATGCCGGGCTAAAGGCCGCAACGGTTCAGTATGCCAAAACACGCCCGGTCTTTGAGCAGTACAAGGCTGCCAAGTACAGCCGGAAATTCCTTGCGGAGCATGAGGCCGATATTGAACTGTACCGGGCGGCACAGGCGGAAATGCGCCGTCTGCTGGGCGGGGCGAAGCTCCCGAAAATGGATGCGCTGAAGGAGGAAGGCCGTAAGCTCACGGCAAAGAAAAAGCGCCTTTATGGAGAGTATCAGAAAGCGCGCCGGGATATGCAGGAAATCGTCACCATCAAGGCAAATATTGATACTCTGCTGGGCTACACCGAGCCGGGCAGAAAGCAGGAAAAGGAGCGTTGAGGTTATGAAAACAAGGAGCAAAGCGACGCAAATACTTCGGGCCATGTTGGCCCGAAGATACGGGTTTGGGGCGAGCCCCAACAAGCAGCGTCCGGGCCTTTGTGGCCACGGAGGCATTGCTTGCCATTTAGCGACACCCCCGAAAACAGCACAAAAAAACAGAGGCTCTTACTCCTGAACCTCCGTTTCTCTGGCTTTCTTGAGCCCTTCGGCTGTAGCCTCCATGACAACAAGCTCTTTTTCGTTCATGGAGTCTAAAAGTACATCAATGTGTTTCCGGCAACTGTCTCCGCCACGGTTGCCCTCCGTATAGAAAAACTGGTCTACGGATATATCGAACAGCGTGACGAGCTTAAAAAACAGGTTGAAGCTGGGGTGCTGGCCTTTGTTCTCGATGTTCATAATGGTGCGGTCAGTTTTGCCAACCAGTTCCGCAACATAGGCTTGCGTCCAGCCCTTTTCCTCTCTGGCCTGTTTCAGTGCCAGACCGAGCCCATGAAAGTCAAACCTTCTTTCATCTTGGTTCATTTTCATATCACCCTATATCATTGTACATTTCAGGTTGTGTTATGAGAATGTAATGAAATTTGATGTGAAGTAATATTTAATTTCATCTATAGAGCGATATGAACTTGTATTCTTTCAGCAATAGAAATATAATGGAAGGGATATGTGCTGTGCAAAGACAGATTATATGGCCCAAAAAGGAGTAAGTAGATATAGAACATTTCAGTTCGACAGCTAAATTATTATATTGTAAGTCGTGTTTTCGGTACCGTAAAAATAACAACGCTATGGTTAAAATCCCAAAAACGAACAAGAATTAGTAGTTGACAAAACAAGGAGGCTAAATAGATGGCTGTACTTTTAATAGCAGAAGATGAAAAAGATATGCAAAACATTATTGTCGATTTTATGCAACAAGGCGGACACTCTTGCATTTTAGCTAATGATGGAGTAGAGGCACTTTCCATTTTGGAAAACAATACGGTTGATCTCATCATTTTAGATATTATGATGCCACGATTAGATGGATTTACTGTATGTAAATTTGCGCGGAATATATGCGATGTACCCATTATTTTTCTTACTGCCAAAGGCGAAGAAAATGACAAACTCAAAGGCTATGAATATGGTGCAGATGATTATGTTACCAAGCCCTTTAGTCCCAAAATACTGTTAGCCAAAGTCAATGCGTGGTTGCGTCATGCAACTACGGCTAATTCACAGAACATTTTATCTGCGGGAGAAATATTGCTATATCCATCAGCTCATACAGTCATTGTGTCTGGTAATGAAGTTGAGCTTACTCATAAAGAATACGAACTGTTGCATTTGTTCTTGCAGAATAAAAATCAAGTGTTCTCGCGTGAGCAGTTGTTAAACCGTATTTGGGGATTTGACTTTGAAGGAAATACACGAACTGTCGATTCACACATCAAAACGCTTCGTCAAAAGTTAGGAACCGAAGGGCGTCATATTGTGACACTAATTCGTTCTGGCTATAAGTTTGAGGTAAAACCATGAGCAATTCATTTAAGTCAGTTGAGAAAAAATATTTTGCTTTCTCAAGAACTATACGCTTTGTTATTACAGTTTTGTATCCTATTATGTTCCTCATAGCACCGATAGAGTATAAATTCCTGCTGCCTTTTATTTGGCTGCTTTTATTTCTTGGCGGTGAATGGCTGCAAGAGATTTACTTACATCGCATTATTGTGGTTCCACTGGGGAGCATTACTGATATTGCACAGAAACTTGCAAATCTTGACTTTATGACGGTGTGTGATATTCAGTCTAATGATGAATTAGGCAGTTTATCAAATAGCCTAAATACTTTGGCCTCAAACTTGCAAAATGCTTTGGACGAATTAAATAAAGCCAACAGACAGTTAAAAAAAGATGTCCAACATGAAAGGATACTGTTAGAACAACGAAAGGAATTAGTGGATTCTTTATCGCATGAAATGAAAACGCCTCTTGGCTTAATACAGGCTTATACTGAAGGATTAAAAAACGAGATAGATAATGATAAGCGCAGAAAGTATATGGATGCCATTCTGGCCGCCACTGAAAGAATGAATTATACAATCATTTCCTTATTAGACCTATCTGCATTAGAGGCCGGAACCACCGTTCTAAAGGAAACTCTTTTTGATTTTGTAGAACTGACAGAGGAAGTAGGCGGACGGTTATTGCTTGATGTTCCTTGTGAAAGATACAGCTTTACTTATGAACTACCAGAGCGGGAAATTATTGTTTATGCGGACCGGCGTAGAATAGAACAGGTACTTGAAAATTTAATCAGCAATGCAAAAAAATATGTATGCGAAAACGGAAACATTCATTTAGCTGTAAAGCAGGAAAATTCGACAATCTATTTTTCTGTTTTCAATCAGGGAAACACCATTCCAAAACAGGAGATCTCCCAAATTTGGTCAAAGTTCTATCGGGGAAAATGGACGGGACAAAGTGGTAATGGTCTTGGCCTCGCTATTGTCTCTCAAATATTGACCATATATCAAGTTCCATTTGGAGCTATCAATCATACTGATGGAGTGGAGTTTTATTTTCAATTTCCGATTGCAAACAAATAAGCCAATCAAAGCCTTGCTTCCTTTTGGGCGCAAGGCTTTATTATTTTACACGGATTTCACATCAAACGCACTTCAATTCCAAGCCGGTTGGATACACTGTACCCACTAAATAAACAGGAAAGGAAGTGTCTTGATGCCGCAATATATTTTGCAAACAAAAGAATTGTGTAAAGAATTTGCTCATACCGCTGCGGTCAATCGTGTTAGCATGAATATTCAGCAAGGCGATATATATGGGTTCATTGGTGAAAATGGGGCGGGAAAAACAACTTTTATGCGTATGGTTGCAGGACTTGCATCGCCCACATCTGGCACAATCAGGTTATTTGGGCAGGAAAATTTGCAGGCCGGAAGGCACCATATTGGTTGCACGATTGAAAATCCCGCTCTGTATAAAAATATGACAGCAAGAGAAAATCTTGAAATCTTCCGCCATGCTTTCGGTGTAAAAAATACCAAAAGTACAGACAAAGTATTGTCTCTCATGGGGTTGGCGGACACCGGAAGAAAGCGTGTCGGAGATTTTTCGTTGGGCATGAAACAACGTTTGGCGATTGCAGTTGCCCTTTTGGGCAATCCTCAGTTCTTGATTTTGGACGAGCCAATTAACGGGTTAGACCCTGTTGGAATACAAGAGCTGCGTAATTTGTTCGTGCAGTTAAACCGAGAGCAAAACATAACGCTTTTGATTTCAAGTCATATTTTGGGCGAACTATCCAAAATCGCTACCAGATATGGAATTATTCACAAAGGTTCTCTTGTTTCAGAATTGTCCGCAGATGATTTAATGGATCGATGCGAGCGACACTTGATTATCCGAACTGACTGTGCTGATAAAGCGGTCAATGTCCTACAAGCACAGTTGGGTATTACGAAATATAAAATTCTGACACCATACACATTTTCCTTAAAAGAGTATGTAGGACAATCAGAAGTTGTCAATAAGACTCTAATACAGAATGGCCTTGTTCTTTTCGAGTCAACAATCTATGAGGATAGTTTGGAGGATTACTTTAATTCGATTATAGGAGGTGAGAAAAATGACTAATCTGCTGCGGTCCCAGATTTACAAATTATTTCACAATACAATATTTTGGGCGGGGGCCGGCTTAACTATTTGCTCGGTACTGTTTTATGCTGTGTTTGAGAGCATGAAAGCCGAAACAGTTGCTAACGGAATGCCCCTATTTCAGTATTATAGTATCCTTTTCCAGAATTACAGCACAGGGCTTCCCGTTTTGATTTTCTGTGTGGTATTTGCTTCGGATGATTTTATGAGTGGCGCTGTTCATTACTATATTTCAAAAGGAATTTCGAGAACTCAATACTATTTGTCCAAAATGACAACCTGTGCATTTGCTGCCACTCTATATGTCGTAATTGCGGGCATAAGCGGAACTATAATCAGTCAAATACTATGGCATAATCTTGATGGCTTACTTCAAATAAATACATTACAGTTGTTATTTTTCTTCTTTAGCCAAATCATACTCCATGCCTCTTATGCGAGCTTTCTGGTGTTTACCTGTTTTTTATTTAGGAGCAGCGTAATTTCTAGTGTAGTCAATATGTTTTTACTGATTTTTGGGTTTTACATTGTTCATCGTATTGAAGATGCAATTTGGAACAGTTATGTGATTTCGATGTATTGGCCGGTAGCAATGTTCCAAAGAGTGCAAGTAATGACGGTGGCTGAATGGTTTTCTGTTGTCGCAGCTATTTTTGTAATATACGGAGTGCTGTTGACTTGTATTGGAATTATCATTATGAAAAAACGAGATATAAAATAAGCAATCTGCCGGACGACGGCAAAAGAAAAAAAGCCGTCGTTCAGCAGGCAATCACCATGCCCTCTATTGCGGCGGCTTTCAAAAGCCGCCGTTTCTTTGTCTTTGGAAGGAGATGACGACTAAGGCATAACCAGCTACGGCGGCCTGTGTGGAGGTGCCGCCGTGGTTTCTATTTCTAAGCGACATTTTTTGACAGGATATGACCTGTCAAAAAAATCCCTGTGTCTTTACAGGGACGTTGCGGCACTGCACGCGAAATTTGTCTTGACCTGACAGATAATGTGATTTCATGTACCTGTACGGCTATGTGCCGTCCGGGTACTTTTTGTTTCCCTGCGTATGACTTCGGGCCAACATGGCCCGAGGTCATTCCCCGGTGTCGTTCTCCACCACCTTCGTTTCGGCTACCCGTCAACCCGAACACCCGAAACGGAGGTATTTATGAAAGTTATCAATCTGCGGGATATTTACCCTCATTATACACAGGATTGTTTTATTGAAGTAACTGACGAAGTGGCCGATCTGTTTTCCGAGTTCGACCACAAAGAGGCGGCTTACCGTCTGCGTACATACCGGCACAAGGCGTACTACTCCCTTGACCGGAACGACGGCATTGAGCATGAGGCCCTTTTCGTCGCTCTTTCTCCGCATGAGCTGTATGAGCGTAAGGTAACTATGCAGGAACTTCATACCGCCATTTCCCGGCTGCCGGATAAACAGGCGAAACGTATTTACGCCCATTTCATTCTCGGCATGACCAAAAAGGATATTGCCCGGGCAGAAGGCGTCCATGAAAAAGTCGTGCGGGTTGCCATTGAGCGCGGTCTGCGGAGCCTGGAAAAAATTTTGAAAAAAGTTCTGTAAGGCGTACCGATTTAGACCCAAAAATGAAATGGTATATGAGAGGCAGTCAAAGCCTCGGGCCACATTGGCCCGAAGTTCGGCCAAGCCTTACGTAGCTTGAAAACTGAATAAAAAGATACCCGGATACGAAGGGTGCTTGTGTCCAGCGACAGGCCCGCCATGATCTCTATTGTCAGAGGATAGAGGGAGCGATAAGGCCCATGCCGCAGGCGGGCCTTGGCAGGTCTGCCGGATAAAACACAAAATCCCGGATACTTGCGATTAGTCACAATCCGAGCGTGCAGCGGTGTTGCGAACCGTGAGCCGTCGCAGGTAATGAGATCGCCTTGCCATCAGAATGGGGAGAGCTGAAATGCTATGGGGCGGAACGCCAGCCGCCCGTCCGGTCTATCTGAAAAGCACTTTTGACCTGTGGGGCCTCGCCGCTATTCTGTCTGATGATAGAGCGACCTTTCCGGCGGGGCCCCATACTTTTATGAACAGGAGAACCTTATGAAGAAAACTTATCCGTCCATTCCGGGATTGGAACCGGACGCATGGAGCAACGACGCCTGCCGTGGTTATGTGATTATGGCAATGCAGGACTGTGGCTTCTCCCATGAGGATATTTGCCGCGTGGTACGGCAGCTTCACGAAGTCTTTGACTTCCATACCATCAACGAGGCCAAGCAGAAATATTATCACGGCGACTATTGACCTCGGGCCATGTTGGCCCGAAGCTGGGGAAAGCTCAATGAGCGGCACCTTCCGGGGTGCCGTTTTTTGACGTTTCCCCATTCGGACAAGAGGGAGACTGGTCGGCATTAACCTATACTGGAAAAGGGAGGTTTTCAATGGTTCAAGCTGTTACATACCAAAGCGACAAGCAATCTGTTTATTTTCAAGGCAAACTCATTGTGCTGGAAAACCTGACGCCGGTACTCTCCCCGGAGGAAAAAAAGAAGCGGAAAAGAGAAATCGAAAATAACCTGTACGATATATTCAGCAAGTACGGGGACAGGTTTCGCTAATCAATCGCAACATTGTTGTCCGGGGCTGCTAATGGTATAATATAGTTGTAAGGTTGGTAGCTCCATTCCAACAAGGAAAGGAGCCCAATATGGACATTATCAGAGAAGATTGTATTTACGCAAGGCAGTCAGTAGACCGCAAGGACAGTATCAGCATTGAAAGCCAGATCGACTTTTGCAAGTACGAACTGAAAGGCGGGAGCTGTAAGGTATTCAAGGATAAAGGCTATTCCGGGAAGAACACGGACAGGCCGGAGTTTCAAAAGCTGCTGGGAGAAATCCGAAAAGGCAGGGTACGGCGGGTAATCGTCTATAAGCTGGACCGGATCAGCCGCTCCATTCTGGATTTTGCGAACATGATGGAGCTGTTTCAAGAGTACGATGTGGAGTTTGTTTCCTCCACCGAGAAATTCGATACCTCGACCCCGATGGGCCGGGCCATGCTGAATATATGTATCGTATTCGCACAACTTGAACGTGAGACAATCCAGAAGCGCGTGACGGACGCTTACTATTCCCGGTGCCTGAAAGGCTTTCACATGAGCGGGCAAGCCCCATACGGTTATCAGTTGGAGCCGACAGTGGTTGAAGGTATCCGTACAAAAAAGATGGTTGCCGACCCCGTAGCCGCCGACCATGTACGACTGATGTTTGAGATGTACGCCGAGCCGGAAACCTCTTTCGGAGACATTACCCGCTACTTTGAGGAACAGGGTATCAAGATTTACGAAAAGTCAATGGTTCGGAGTTTCCTTTCACAGCTTTTACGGAACCCTGTTTACGCACAGGCCGACTTGGAACTGTACGAGTTTTTCAAAAGCCAGGGTGCGGCGATTGTCAATGACGCTTCCGATTTTGCCGGAACCAACGGCTGTTATCTCTATCAGGGCCGTGATGTAAAGGAGGATAAGGACAGGTGCCTGAAGGACCAGATACTTGTGATTGCTCCGCATGAAGCACTCATACCGTCTGATGTTTGGCTGAAATGCCGGAAGAAGCTAATGATGAATAAGACCTTTCAGCAAGGCCGCAAACCGAAAAATACATGGCTTGCTGGAAAAGTCAAATGCGGGCGTTGCGGATATGCCTTGAAAGCAACCCATGTTCCGAACAGTCCGGGATATTTCCGCTGTACAAAACGGGCAGAAAATAAGGGCTGTCCGGGATGTGGGAAAATCCGAAAGACTGAATTTGAAGAATTTATCTTCAATGCCATGCGGGCAAGATTTAAGAATTTTCAAGTCCGGCACGACAAAGAGGAAAAAGCAAATCCGAAACTGACCGCCTATCAGATTGAGCTTGCACAGGTCGAGGCTGAAATTGAAAAACTGCTTGATACACTGACCGGAGCCAATGCGACACTGCTTGCCTATGCCAACAAAAAAATTGAAGAACTGGACACTCGCCGCCAGACTATTTCAAAGGCGATTGCAGAATTGTCCGTTGAAACAATGTCACCCCAGAAGGAACAGGAGCTTTCCTATTTCCTTGACCACTGGGACAGCATTGACTTTGAGGACAAGAGAAAAGCCGCTGACGGCCTGATTATTTCAATCAGCGCAACCAGCGACCATGTTCAAGTAGAGTGGAAAATCTGAACACTCTTGATTTTGCCACTCTACTTACTTTCAAATCTAACATTTCTTTTTAATCTTGTTTGTACCCCTTGTACACCGATGCTTACTTCAATCAATGTTTCCTGCCTGCATTTCGGGCAGTAAAGCGGGAAATTCCTAAGCTCAGTATCTTCCCGTATTTTTAATCTCGTCTTATTCCCGCAGACTGGACAAAACAGCCAATCTGCGTTGCCTTCTACTCCCATTTGAAGAAACGGAGGGATATGCCAATACAAATGATAGCAAGTGCCGCCATAATGATAACAGAAGCAAAAACATTCTCTATCGGAAGCCCTAAAGAAGCGGCTTTCAAAAGTTTTATCCCCTGCGTTAGAGGCAGAATGTCCACTATCCTCTGTAATGCTCTTGGCATTACTTCATACGGCAGGGTAGCTCCAGAAAATATCAGCATCGGAAAATAGAGCAGGCTTGCAATTACGCTCGCTGTCTGGGAGTTGGGCGAAATCCCTCCGACCATCATGCCAATGCTGAATATGGACAGCATTACCAACGCATAACCTCCGAGAAAAACCACTGGTGAACCTGCCATACGAAACCCCCAAAAAACGGCTGAGACCGCATAAAGCAGTATAAGCGATGCTATGGAATAAATTATATAAATGACAACCTGCACCGTCAAAATCATTGCAGGGCTTATTGGAGTAACCTTAAAACGCTTCAATATCTTCTTGCTACGGTAATCTGATACGACAAGCGGCAGTCCCATAACGCCGCCTGCACATACCGCAATCGTTGTCACTGCCCCAAAGGACTGTTCCAAAAACGTATACCCTGCCTCATCGAAAGCAGGTTTATTCCCATAAATAATACCGATTATGACTAAAACCACAAGTGGAATACAAATCGCAAATATAACCATATTCATATCCCGCAGGGAGAGCTTCATTTCATTTTTCAGCATTGTCCTAAATGTCCTCATTCGTATTTACCTCCTCATCAGAATACCACAAATACGCATCTTCAAAATTATCATAAGGGCTGTCCGCAACGGCTTTTTCTACCGTTCCATAAAAAACGGCATTTCCTTTCCTCAGTATGCAGATTGTATCGCACAATGCTTCTACCTCATCCATGAAATGGGATGTCAGAAATATTGTCAGCCCTTTCCCTTTGAGTTCGGATAAGAATTTCCATACCTCCCGTCTGGCTTTTGTATCAAGCCCTGTCGTCAGCTCGTCCAGAAAAACGACTTTGGGATTTGGTATCAGTGCCAGTATTACAAACAGCTTTTGCCGCTGTCCTCCCGAAAGTTCTTTTACCATACAGTCTACTTTTTCGGAAATTCCAAACTGCTCCAACAGTCCCTTGTAGTCTGTGGCGTTTTGATAAAATGACTGCGTCACCTCGCAAAGTTCAGCCACCGTCACCTTATCTTGATAATTTGCTTCTTGAAACTGAACGCCAACATCCTCAAAAAGTTGTTTCCTTTGCAGCAGCGGGTTCATCCCCAATATGGAAACTGTGCCTGCATCAGGCTTTCTTGTCCCCAGTATACATTCAATCGTGGTACTTTTCCCTGCTCCATTTGCTCCAAGCAGCCCGAAAACCGTACCTCGCATGACTGACAAATCCAGCCCCTTTACAGCAATAAGGTTTCCATATGATTTTGAAAGCTGCTTTACACTGATGATTTCATCCATCTGTCCTGTCCTCCTTTTCTGTAATCACCTTATTATTGGCATATTTTTCACGCCATAATGGTATACCCTTGTGGTATTGCCTTATCATCTTAACAGCAAATGGAAGTCTGGTGTTAAAGTGGAGGGTTAAGAATATTTTCTTTTTATATCGCAAATAATTTCTATTATCCGTTCCGCATTGTTCTCTGCCTCATACAACGATAAAATAAGCCTGTCGCAGACGGAAATAATTTCATCATCCTCTTTCGGGGTGTTCAGTATCTGCTTCATATCTGCCTGCGGATTATGTTCAAGAGCATTCAGCATCCGCAGGATTGCTTCTAATGAGTAATTTGCACAACGAAGCGAGCGTATTATTTTCAGTCGTCTAATATCATCGCCCGTATAGATTCGGTATCCATTTGTTTTTCGCTTTACACAAAGCAAACCGTTCAACTCCCAATTTCGAAGCGTGTCCATAGAAATATCCAAATACTCAGAAACTTCCTTACGCTTTAAGTAAATGGATTGCTCCGCCGCCCTGCCAGATAATATCTGCTTTGCAATTTGAATTGCTTCCTCGGCGTTCTTCTGCTCTTTCTGTATTTGGCTTCGGTATTCGTTTGCCAGACGAAGGGCTTTATCAAATTCGCCCTTTGCAGAAATCTTAACGGTTTCCACAATCTTTTTCCGAAGTCCATTTTGAAGCACCTCTATCTGTAAAGCGATACGTGCAAGCCGCAATTGTTCAATATGAAAATCCGTAAATATTCGGTAGCCGTTTGGTTTCCGCTCCACTTTGGGTATCATCCCCCATTCTTCATACATCCGTACTGTATTGGGGTGTATGCCAATCATTTTTGCCACTTCAGAAGTCTTGTATATATCCATGAGCCCTTACCTCCTGTTATGCTAATCTTAACACATTCTAAAAGTCTGGTGTTATAATGGAGGGTTCATTATATCAAAATTGGTCTGTACTTACAAATATACAAAGCCGACAAACTGTGATTGCTCACTTTTTTCTCGGCTCTGCATCTAATGTGTCTGGCTCTGTGATGACTATTGTTTGTAAATTTCTCACTTCTATCAATCTTTCCTGCCTGCATTTCGGGCAGTAGAGAGGATAATTTATCAGAATAGTATCCTCCCTAATTCTGCTGCGGGTTTTGCTCCCGCAGACAGGGCATAATATCCATTCTGTCTGTTTCAATTTCTTGCCTGCCTTTCTTTCAAAAATAATGGTATTGTTTCCGATGCCTGCATAACAGATATACCGTCAGCATAAGCGTGAAAAGCTCCGCAAGCGGTACTGCAAGCCATACGCCCGTTACCTCTAAAAATCTCGGTAACGCCAAAAGGAACACCATAATAAATCCAAATGTCCGCAGGAAAGATATGGTTGCCGATGCCTTTCCATTCGATAACGCCGTAAATAAAGCGGATGAAAAAATATTGCATCCAGAGAACAGAAAGCTGAATGAAAAAATGCTAAATCCATTCTTTGTAATCTCAAAAACATTCCTGTTGTTCTCCGCAAATACCTTTGCAATGCTTTCTCCACCAAGCAGGGAAAATAAAAATACAAATATGGAAATCCCCGCTATAAAGCTAAAACAGATACGGACGGTCTTTTTTAGCTGTTTTACATTCCCGCTCCCATAGTTATAGCTTACGACGGGGGCTGTTCCCATAGAAAAGCCAATATAAAGCGTTGTTAAGAGGAACTGCGAATAGATGAGTACCGTAATCGCCGCCACGCCGTCCTCGCCTAATAGCTTCATCATCGTTACATTAAACAGAAATGTCGTTACGGCAGTCGAACACTGGCTTACCAGTTCCGACACACCGTTGGAACAGCTTTTCAGCAGAACGGATGCGTCCATATCAGGCTTGCAAAAGTGCAATTCGCTTCTTTTCATCAGAAAGAATATTGTACCGATAATTGTCGGTATCATATATCCGATGCCTGTCCCAATAGCAGCTCCTTTGATTCCCATTTGCAGCAAGACGATAAAGACATAATCAAAAACAATATTGGCAATCCCCGCCAGAACAGCAAGCACTAAGCCTAATGTCGGTTTCCCCGCTGTCACAAACAGATTCTGATATAGCACCTGCATCATGTTAAAAGTGGCGAAAATGAGCTGTATCGTCAGATAATCCCTGCAATATGGGAACAATATTTCACTCGCCCCCAGTCCCCAGATGATTTCATCCAAAAAGAGAATCCCTGCCGCTGTAATCAGCAGACCAATCACCGCCCCTGCCACGACAATCAACGTAAAATTGCTTCTGGCTTCCTGTGTGTTTCCATTCCCCATTTTCTTCGCAACGACCGCACTTCCTCCTGTCGCAAGCATCGTCCCCAGACCGACAATCAGATTGATGACGGGACAGACGATATTGATGGACGACAAAGCGTTCGTGTCTACAAACCTTGCTACAAAAATCGTGTCTACAATGGTGTATAATCCCATAAACAACATCATCACCATGCTTGGGAAAGCAAATCTGATAAGGGATAGGGCGTTAAAGCTCTCTGCTAACGGGTTTTTCTGTGTTTCGGTCATTCCTTGTTTCCCCTTTCCTGCCCGTATTTTCGGGCATAGAGGTATACCCTTGCGGTATTTCCTCCTTGTTTTTCGGTGGAAGCACGAAACGCTGCGTCGGATAGCCATATTCCACAAGCAGTTCCCGTTCTGCAAATCCAAGACGGCGGTATTCTTCCCGCCAGCCCGTATCTGCCTTATCGCCTGCACGGTATGTCGTCAAGGTAATCTCTTTCCCATAAAGCAACTCGTCTGCCAACTTATCAAGGAACAGCTTTGTAATGCCGAGATGCCGATACTGCGGATGGACAGCCAGAAAGTCTATGCTGCCTGTGCCTTGCGAAAATCCCATCACACCAATAGCCATATCGTCATCCCGTAAAATCAAAGCCTTTTTATCCGCAATATACCGATGCAGGTTTGCGGTGTAATCTCCCTTATCCAGACATGGATAGCCGTCAATCGTGAGGCTTACCAGTTCCATCCAGTCATCCACATCTTCGGGCGTGGCAAATGTTATATTGTCTTTTGTCAAATCCATTTTTATAAGTTCCTCCTTCAGATAAATTTCAAGCTGTAACGGGTAGAAGTTTTCCGCTTCTCGAAATTCCGCAGGGGAAGTCTTATACATCGCCTTAAAAATATCCGTAAATGCCTGCTGGCTTTCATACCCGCTCATAAGGGCAATCTCGATAATCGGTTTTGCAGAAAACACCAGAAGTTTTGCCGCTTCTGTAAGCTGCCGCCGTTTTGCGTAGTCATGGATAGTCAAGCCGACGGTCTTTGTAAAAATCCGATGCAGGTGGTATTTGGAATAGTGCAGTGCCGATGCCACCATATCTAAATCCATCTTTTCATGCAGATGTTCTTCGATATAGCGGATAGCCTGTGAAACAATGCGTACTGTCTGACCTTGCATTTTGCGACCTCCTTTCTTCATTCTCACCCATGCTTTATGGGCATAGAGGTACACCCTTGTGGTGTTTCCTCGTTTTCACCCTCATTTTTTTAACATTACGAAATGTCAAAGCAGGGGTTCAATGAGATATTGTAGCACAAGGAGTTTTCTATCTTTTCATCATTCTTGCTATGTTTTAAATCATTCACATTTACAGCAGTTCTTCTTTCAATGCCCTTATCCATTCTTCGATTGCCTGCACTAATCGAAATTGCTGATGCAGAACCGCCATGCCCGTGGCAGGAATATCGGGGGCATTTTCTTTTAAATCTACGTTCTCCTCAAGATAGGATTTCAGCACATTGATATTGCTCTCAATGTTATCCAGACATTCCCTCTGCTGTTCCTTTTCCATGCTTTCTAAATTAACGATAACCGCATTAAAATCCAAGAATATGTTAATCGGCTTGCAGGATATTTCAAGCATCAGTTTCTCAAATTCCTCATTTCCTGCATCCGTCAAGGAATATACTGCCTTTTCGGGCATTTTTCCCTCTTTCTCCGTGCGGCTTGTGATAAGCCCCTTTTCTTCCAACTGGATAACCTTTTTGTATATAGATGGTGTGCTGATTTTTACCCACTTTGAAATGTTGCGGTACTCCACCAGTTTCTGAATATCGTATGCACTCAAGGATTCCCGTTTCAACATTCCCAATACAATCAAGTCAATGGTCGCCATTTAAAATCCCTCCTTTTTCTATTGACAACTACTATAAATTATAGTATTATAATCCCTGCAACGCAATTACTATATTTTATAGTAGTATAAATAATACTATTTGTCAAGAGAAAGGAGTTCAAAATGAACAGTCAAAGTAAAAAGATGGAGCTGCTCGGCAGCACATCCATACCAAAAGCACTTTTAGCAATGGGCATCCCAACAATGATTGGTATGTTGGTAAATGCTTTCTACAACCTTGTTGACGCTTATTTTGTCGGCGGGCTAGGGGAGAGCCAGATGGGGGCAATCTCCGTGGTCTATCCGCTCGGACAGGTCGTTGTCGGTTTGGGTCTGCTGTTCGGAAACGGTGCGGCTTCTTACATTTCCCGATTGTTAGGTCGTGGGGATAAGGAAAATGCGGATAAAGTGGCAAGTACCGCTTTATACAGCAGCGTATCCGTAGGGGCGGTCATCATTCTCATTTCTATGGTGTTCCTGCATCCCATACTGAAGCTCTTAGGGGCAACCGACAGCATCCTGCCTTATGCCGCCACATACGCAGGCATTTACATTGTTTCCTGCATCTTCAATGTATTCAATGTTACGATGAATAACATTGTGACTAGCGAGGGGGCAGCTAAAACAACCATGTGTGCCTTGCTGACGGGTGCGGTACTCAATATCGCCCTAGACCCGCTGTTTATCTATGTGTTTGATTTAGGCGTAGCAGGAGCGGCGATAGCGACCGCAATCTCACAAGTCGTTTCAACCTGCGTATATCTGACCTATATTTTTCGGAAAAAGAGCGTATTCCATTTTCGGGTTAAGGACTGCACATATACAAAAGAAACCATGTCTGAGATTTTCAAAATCGGCATCCCGACATTGGTATTCCAGATTTTAACGAGTGTGTCCATTTCCTTAATCAACAATGCCGCTGGCGATTACGGGGACTCTGCCATTGCAGGCATGGGCGTTGTTACCCGCCTTATCTCAATGGGCAGCTTGTCCGTATTCGGGTTCATCAAAGGTTTTCAACCCATTGCAGGGTACAGTTACGGGGCGAAGAAGTTTGACCGTCTGCGTGAAGCAATCAAGACTTCCATCCTATGGTCTACGGTTTTCTGTGTGATTTTCGGTGTGATACTGGCTCTGTTCCCTACGGCTATCGTTTCCCAGTTCACAAAGGGCGATACCGAGATGATTCGCATCGGGGCAGCATCTTTGAGAGCAAACGGCATTTCCATTATGCTCTTTGGATTTTATACGGTGTATTCTTCCCTGTTCCTTGCTTTGGGAAAAGGCAGAGAGGGTTTCATCCTCGGAGCTTGCAGGCAGGGGATTTGCTTTATCCCTGTTATCCTGCTTCTTCCGATGGTCTGGGGGCTAAATGGAATAATGTATGCCCAACCGATTGCCGATGTGCTTTCCGCAGTTATAACGGTATTCATGGCGATACCGCTCCACAAAAAACTGAATGAGATGCAGAGAAAAACTGCTGAAATAAGTCCAAACAACTAAATATCTTTTCTTTCTAACAAACAGAGCCGATGAGCTGTGAGGTTTTCCCACAAGTTCATCGGCTCTGCATCTGTGTGTCTGGCTCTTTGATGACTGTTGTTTTTAAATTTTTCGCTTCAATCAATGTTTCCTGCTTGCATTTCGGGCAGTACAATGGATAATTTATCAATACCGTATCTTCACGCAATTTCAATCTCGTCTTGTTTCCACATACAGGACACAATAGCCACTTTTCCTGCTTCATGCTGACACCTCCTGCTGTTCCCTTTCCATATTCTTAAAGAAACTCATTGCAGATAATCCTACAATGCAAACTATGATGCCAGTCGGGATTAAGACAAAATATACGGCACTGTAAAATCTGTCAAACAAAAAACCGTACACGATTTGTCCTATGGGCTGGACGCACAAAGTAACCGTTGATGTATAAGCCATCACTTTTCCTATTAAATGATTTGGCGTTCTCTGCTGTATGAGGGAAACAGCGAAAATAGAAAATATACTGATAACAGCCTGCATACCGCAAAATGATACAACCGTAACGCCATACTTTATAATGGCATTCACTGGCAAAAGGAAAACAATGCCGGCAGGGATAATGAAAATACCCATAGAAGCAAGCAGGATAGATAATTTATGTATTTTCAATTTCTCTGCCCAAATTCCTGCGGCAATGCTCCCCAAGATTGTAGCGACTGCCAACGCACTTTCCGCAGCCCCATAATATTTTGGATTAAATCCGAGGACAGTCCGCACAAGAAAAGGAAGTCCGACTATGGTAATGCCCATCACAAAAAACCTTGAGAATGCCGTTAAAAGCAGCATTTTTGATATACTGGTCTGTTCTTTTGAAATATACCGCATACTTGATAAAAAATCCTGCTTAACAATCTGAAGCACACCGCCTTGATTTTGAATACGCTGATAACTCAATTTTATAAAACATTCAAACAGGGCAGTAATAAAAAAACAGACAACGCTCGCATACATTACGGGTTTTAGCCCAAGCATGGCATACAATACGCCGCCCAACATAGGGGCAATCAGATAGGATAAAGATGCCACTTGATTTACAACGGCATTTCCTTTCATAATATTGTCGCCTTGTAACATTGTAGGAATACACGCTTGAACAGTAGGCGTTTCAAACGCACCCAAAATAGAAAGAATAATAAGCAACGTACTGATTACAGCAATGGCATTGTTTTCCGACATGAATAGTGCCGCACATAAAACGGATACGCCAGTCAATGCGTCTAACGCCACCATAATATTCCGTCTGTCTGCCCTGTCCGCCAGGATACCGCCAAGCGGTGACAAAAGAATAGTCGGGATTGTAGCAGCAGACAATATCCCTGCAAAAACAGCTGCCGAACCAGTCACTTCCAGTACATACATGGACAGTGCCAATTTCAATATAAAATTTCCAAACAATGAGGTTAGCTGCCCTAAAATAAGGAGCATGAAATTTTTTGTAAATAATTTTTCCGTCATGGCTGATTCCCTCCTTTTTCCTTGTTTTTGCCTGCATTTTCTGGCATAGAAGTATGCCCGCAGGCTGTTTCTGTAATATCAGTGATAAATTTTTCTGTAAAGAATGTCGTATCATCATCATAAAGCGGCAGTCCCATATGGGCTAACACTTCTTTTACAAAATGATATTTATGATACAGTTCTTCCTCTGTTGCAGGGAATACCGAGGGCATGAGCCAGAAGTTGATAAGCGGCAAAAGCTCGGAAAGCTCCTTTATGTATTCCGTCTTGATAGAACCGTCCTTTTTTCCCTCCTCCAGCAATTCCAGCCACAAGGGGGTTAATACACGCCTGTTTTCTCCAACCGCCGCCGCTAAAATGTGCGGGTCTTTCAAAATCGGAACTGCCTGCATATTTATCTGGTTTCGTTCAGCGTCCGACTGATTCAGTGTAAGCAATAACCTGATTTTTTGCAGACCGTTCAAGTCATCTCTCTCCTTTATTGCTTCAAATGGGTTGTCCTCGAAAAACATTTGATTGCCTAATGCGTACATTACTTCCTCTTTGCTTTGAAAACAACGGTAAAACATTCCTTTTGCTCCACCTACCATATCCATAATGTCAGAAACCGAAGTTTCTTCGTACCCTTTGGAAATAAACAGTTTCTGTGCTGCGTCCAGTATTTCCTTTTTCCATTGTTCTGGTGTCTTTTTTATAGGTCTAGCCATATTCCATACACCTCCTTTTATAGTTATTGACTTTCAGTCAATAACTATTTTACTACTATTCTTCTGTTTTCGCAATAGATTTGAAAATTTTTTGAGTTATTTTCGTTATATAAAGTCCCCCTATCGGTAAATTCTTTTAAATCTGCGTTTTTATACATTGTTTAAAAATCCCTTAAAATCCGTTAATTCTCTAAAATAATCCGCACTAACTGTTCTTCTATATAGCATTTGTAGTTCCTATATGTAGAGATTGTATCTCGTTTAATAGGAACTTCTATCTCTGTAAAATGGAACATAACAAATTTCAGAACAGGCGGTGGACATATGGAAATGGAAAAAAACAAGAAAAACAGATACGGATTTGACTTCACTCCGATAGGGCTTGACATCAAAACTTTTCGTGAAGCCCAAAAGATAACACGGGAGAAATTAGCGGAAACGCTTGATATTTCGCCACGGCATCTCCAAGCAATCGAACTGGAAGGGAAACATCCAAGCCTCGGTCTTTTGGCATATATCGCAACAATATTCGATATGCCTATCGACCCGTACATATTTCCAGAGAAAGCTGATGCCAAAAGTGCCGTGCGGAAACGCTTGGATGTGCTTCTGGATAAATTGAGCGACAGAGATTTATCCATTCTTGAAGCAACCGCAGCCGCCTTATGTAAGGCAAAAGAGCAGCCAGAGGATTGACCTCTGGTTTTTCTTTCACCCATTCTGCCATCAATAGGCAGGGCATCCGTAACCGTAGATTGAGCCGCTCCCGACTGGATAGCTCTGCTGTTTGCAGGCGTCCCCAGAGTTGCCCTCCACGGTGTAGACCGTCCCATTCTCGCATTTCTCTACAATTCCCACATGGTCGATTGAGCCGTCGCTCCCCCAGTCAAAGAAAATAAGGTCGCCTGCCTGCGGCTCATAGTTCTTGTCCTGCCATTGCCCTTTGCCCTTGAACCAATTCACGCCGTCCGAGCAGAGGGAAAATTTCGGGATAATGCCGCTTTCCAGATAGCCGCACTGGTCGGCACACCACGATGCGAAGCAGGCGCACCATTCCACACGCCCGTTAAAGCCATACCAGCTCCAATAAGGCTGTCCGCCCTCGTTGCCGAGCTGCGTCAAAGCCACTTCTACAATGGCTTGATTGCCGCCGCTTGTAAACGCCCGCCCGTATGGATAGTAGCGTAACACATGGGCGGGGTACTGCGTATCGCCGTACTTCTCCCAACCGAGCCGCTGTGCCTGCATTGCGGAAAACTCCACCGCATTTGCATAGGAATAGCCGCCGTAGTTGGTCTTTGCCCATGAGATATATCCGTTCCCGAAGTTGTAGCCCTGCAGGGCGAGCTTGATGCGCTCCATGTCAATCGGGTTCTCCACCTCGGCTGAAACAAGGGCGGCTTTCAGTTCCTGCACGCCGCACTCGATGGAATATTCGGGGTCTTTGATGCCATTCGGCTCATGGGGGTATTTCTTGTTGAAGCTCCCCTCCGCCGCCTGCATCGGGTCGCTGCCCTTTCCCCCAGATTCCTGCATCATCACCGCTTTGATAAGCTCCACATATTCGGGAATACCGTACTGCTTCGCATACTTCTGTATCAATGGCGTGTAGGCTTCCACCTCCGCACTGACAGGGGTATAGGAAGTGCTTTCGCTGCCACCCCCGAACAGGGAAACGGCACAACCAAACAGGACGACGATGAGGATTATCACGACGGCAATCCAGCCGCCTGCGATAAGGGCGGAAATCAATGCCTTAGTCCCTGCGATAATCGCCTTAACCGCCGCAATGGTCGCCTTGACCGTGGCTTTCGTCGCTTCGGCTGTCGCTTTTGCGGTGGCTTTTGCCGTCTGTGCCGCTTTCTGGGCGGCTTTGGCGGACGCTTTCGCCGTTTTCTGCGCCGCCTTTGCGGTCTGCTCCGTGGTCTTAATCGCCGTCTTGGATGTCGCCTTTGCAGTTTTCACGCCTTTTTCCGTCGCCTTGACCGTGCCTTTGGCTGTGGTCTTGACGGTTTTTTCCGCATTTCTGGCGGTTGTCTTTATCGTCCGTTTTCCCTGCTGTCTGGTCTTTATCAGTGAGTTTGCCGCCGTCTGGGGCGTTTCGGTCTTGGCAGGGGCAACAGAAGTAGTAGAAACAGCGGGACGGCTTGCAGTCCCTTGTATTTCCTGCAAGCCGTTCTGCCTTATTGTACGCACGGCGTTCTGTCCTGCCTTGTTCCGCATTGTTTTCTGCTCTGCGGCTTTCTTCGCCCGCTTTGCTTTAAAATCGGCGATTTTATCCTTTGCCTTACCGATATTCTCCCTTGTAATCTGGGCGTTTTTCTGCCCCTGCCTATTGAATTGGTGGATGCCCTCGTCCTTAATACGCCCCGAAACATTGGAAACCTTGTCGGCGGCATATTCCGTGGGGGAATTTTCCTCCGCATAATATCCCTGCTCCGCTTTATCCTTTGTCTTAGCGTAAGCAGATTTCATGCGTTCCCCTGCAACAGCCGCCTTATCAAGCGTCTTAATCGTGCCTTTGACCGCATCTCTGGTCTTTATATCAGCCATAAAATCCGACCTCCTTTCCCAGAAGATTTGCGGTCATGTCAGTCTGCTCTTTTCGCCACGACGACAAGCCTGCCGTTCTGTGCGGAGTATTCGCAGGTGGAGAGGGTAATGAGTTTATCCCCATATTCAGCGGTCACTCCCGTATCATACAAGGCAAGCTCCCTGCACTTTCCGACATAGGCATCAAACTCTTTTTCATTTTCCGCATTGACAAAATCATAGTAGCGGTATCCCTCCGAGCTGTACGCCACAGTTTTAAACACGGCAATGATTTCATACTCTGCCTGCTCCGTGAGGGTGTCAAACTGGACGGTTTTATGCTTCTCATAAAAGCTCTTGGATTTGTAATCTTCCAATGCCCCGAACATCCTGCCGCCTTTGATGTGGTGTCCGTAGATAACCAGATTGTCGCTTGTGGGGATGTCGCAGTCCTCTTGGATATACGGCACTCCTAAGTCGCTGTATTCCTTTTCAAAGCTGTGCTTCAGATAGAAATTCGGATTGTTTTTGCTCTGCATGACGGGATAATTGATGCCTGTTCCGTCAATGGCAATCCAACCGACCATATCCTCATTCTGCAAATAGAGCTTTTTGTATTTCGCCAATATATCCTCGCCCTCGCTGATGGGCGTATCCTTATCTCTGGGCGGTTCTTCCTCTGGCTCGGCGTTCTCCACGACCTCGGCAATCTCCGCAAAGGCTTCCGTCTGCTCGTCTATCTGCTGGTAATGGCTGTAAATCTTAAAGCCGCAAAAAACCGCTGCTCCCAAAAGGACGACAGCGGCGGCGGTACAGAGAATACATTTATAGTTTTTCAGATTCATAGGCTATTCCTTTCTTTATTCTGCCCTGCTTTCTGGGCATAGAGGTATGCCCGCAGGTTGTTTCCTATTTTCTTGTTTTCAGTTACCGTGTATGCTCCGCCTGCTTCTTGGGCGTGGGTAAGTCCCTGCAATATTCGGGATACCGTGCCTTGATGCCCTCCATGAAATACGGGGCGAACTCGCAGCAGAACAATTCCTCTGGCGTGAAAAGCTTCTCACGCCCCTCCTCGGCGTAACCGTTCCAGAGGTTAAAGGCAAGGCGGCAGACCTTGACCGTGCCGCTTGTCTGCCATCCTGCGTGCATCCCCTCTGGCTTGATGCAGTCCGTCTTAAAATCGAACATGGCGTTGATGTTCCGCCTTGTTTCCCCCGCAATCCCCATCACATAAAAAAACGCCCTGTGGTAGCAGTCGTTTACCCTGCATTTCATCATGCTTTCCAGAAAAAAATCACGGTGGGCTGCGTTGCGAAACCTTATCTCAGACATAAAAATACCCTCCTTTTAACACTCCCCAAATTTCGTTGTCATCAATTTATACAGCTCCGTATTGCGTGGGAATTTATTGACGAACGGCACAAGGGAACTGCCGACTTTCAAAAGCCCCTGCCCCGCACCGACATTCGTGATATAGCTCATCTGCAAATCGGAAATGTTAAGGAGCTTCGCAAGCTCAATGCGGTCTGTGGATGCCTGATTCAGCATGATGATGAACTCGCTGTTGGCAAGCATCGTCCTCGCCGTATGGCTCTGCAAGAGGTCGTCCACGTTCTGCGTGATGCCCGTGCAGTACGCCCCGTACTTACGCACACGCTTCCAGAGGGTAAAGAGGAAATTTGCCGAGTATTCATGCTGAAACAGCAGATAAATCTCGTCAATGAAAATAAAGGTGTTCCTGCCTTTCGCCCTGTTCTGGGTAATGCGGTTTAAAATGCTGTCAAGGACGACGAGCATACCGATAGGCTGTAACTGCTTGCCCAAATCGAGGATGTCGTAGCAGATAAGGCGGCTGTGGGTGTCCACGTTCGTATGCTTGGCAAAGGTGTTCAAGCTGCCGTCCGTAAACAGTTCAATTGCAAGGGCGATTTCCTGCGCTTCTGGCTCGTCCTGCTTTAACAGCTCCTCACGGAAGTCCTGCAAGGTGGGCGGCGTACCCATATAGTTGCCCTGCTGGTAGTAGCGGTAGACGCTCGCCGTGCAGCGGTCAATGATGGACTTCTGCTTTGCACCCAGACTTGCCCCGCCGATAAGCTGTTCGCACAAGGACAAAATAAACTCTGATTTCAAGATGACGGGGTTCGCACCGTCGCCGTAATCAGAGTTCATGTCCATTGCGTTGATGTGGTTGTCGCTCGTCGCCGAGATGTGGACGACCTCGCCCTGCATCGCCTTTACAAGCGGGGAATACTCTCGCTCTGGGTCTATAACGATTACATCGGCGTTGGGGTCGGTCAGGATGATGTTCGTCATTTCCTCCTTTGCCGTAAACGACTTGCCTGCACCAGACACGCCGAGGATAAAGGAATTTCCATTCAGCAGGTGGCGGCGGTTGGCGATTATCATGTTCTTTGAAATGACGTTCTGCCCATAATATACGCCGTCCTTATGGTAGATTTCCTGCACACGGAAGGGGATAAACACCGCAAGGCTCTCCGTTGTCAGCGTCCTTAACGCATCAATCTTCCTCACACCGAACGGCAGGGCGGTGTTCAGACCGTCCATCTGCTGGTACTTCAGCACGGCAAACTGGCAGAGATGTTTCCTTGCCGTAGTCAAGAGGGCTTCCGTGTCATTGTCAAGCTGCTCTTTGGTGTCTGCGGTATGCACCATTGTAAGCACCGCAAACATCATCCTCTGGTCACGGGTCGTCAAATCGTCGAGGAACTCCTTGCTTTCCTTTCTCTGCTGCTCCAAGTCGTAGGGGATGACGGCGGAAAAGTTGTTGTTCTGGTTCTGCTTCCTCTGCCAGTTCGTGATGTTGGTTTCCACACCGAGCAGGCGGTTCTCTACCTCCCGCACGGCTTCGTCCGTCGGGACAGGCACGACGTCCACGGAAAGCATCATGTTACGGTTCAACTCGCAAAGCTCCGCCACCATGCTGTCCTTGATATAGGCGGCGTACTCTCTGAGGAATATCACACGCCCGTACCGATTCCCCATCTTGAAATAATCTTTCTCAAACTCAAAGGAGTCGGGGCAGATATAGTCCTTGAAGTCGTGTCCTTTCCGCATGGTCTGTTCCATGTCAAAGGAAAACGCCGTTTCCTCGCCCGTGCGGTAGAAGTCATGGAAGATATGCAGCTTGTCATTGGCGTCCAGTTCCGTACACTTCGAGCCTAAGCGGTTGAAATGCCCGATAAGGTCAGCCCCGACACGGGCAAAGTAGTTCCTCGCTTCCTCGATGTTTTTCTTGCAGACGGAAACTGTCACATATTTGTCCTGCACGGTAGAATTTGCCCCTGTCGCCTTATCAAGCAGCATCTTGTTATACTCTTTGCGGTATTTATCCAAGTCGTCCTCCGCCATCGGGATTAAGATTGTCTGCTCAAAATCCGCTTTATTGAGCCTGCGGTTGTTGATGGTGATTTTCGTGGTCGCCCCGCTGTCGAGGGCATTGAGAAGCTCCGAGTATTCGAGGAACATCGCTTCCTTGTCCTCACGGCTCGCAACGGCGTAGTTGATGTCCTCAAACTTGAATGTCTTTGCGTATTTGTTCCTGCCCACAAGGAAAATGCCGTCCTCCCACATGGTCTTTAACGGGATGACCGCCTGCACCGACTTCGGCACAATGAATTTCTCCTTGTCCTGCTTGAACAGGGTTTTCAGCGTCTTAATCATAGTCTACCTCCTTGCGCTTTCTTGATTTTTCATTCTTCTTTCTGGCTTTCTCAGCCTGTTTTCTCCGCTCCCTTGCCGCCTTACGCCTTGCCCTCCTGCGCTTTTTCTTTTTCTTATCCTGCACGGCGGGCAAGCCCTTTTCATGGGCTTCAATGGCGTTCTTCATCGCTTCGTAATATAAATTCTCTGGGACAAATAAAATCTTCTTCGGCATCAGAAACTGCGACTTTACCCATGCCCACACAAACTGCTCGGCGGTCATGCCGTTGTACCTTACAAATCCCATGACCGCAAACGGGGAAGCCCCCAAGATGCACATCCAGCTCAATGTTTCCGTCCCGAACCTGCCACGGAGCAGGAAGAACAAGCCAACCGCCACGCCGCAGGCAAGCACGGAAAACAGGAACTGCCGCATTGACAGCCCGAAGAACATGGATTCCGTGTAGTTGCGGATTTCCTTATTTATCTTTACTTCCAATCATAAACACCTCCTATCGTTCCATTTCCTGTTTATGGCGGGGCGGGGTCTGCTTCTGCCTTTCCCTCTGGGGAATTAAGAACAGCTCCCCGTCATTCTCCCTCATGCGGGTAGAAAAGCCTAAGACTTTCAAGGCTCTCTGCAAATCTGACACGCAATCTTTTTCTGGCTTGCAGACACCGATTGCCAGATACATCTGCAAATCCCCGTACCACGTTTCGTTTTCAAAATTATCCGCCCGAAAAAAAATATCCTCTTTGATTTCTTCAAGCGGCGTTTCAAATATCCTGCGGTATTCCGTTTCAAAATCGTACATAGGCATACCTCCCCTACAAGCCCATCATTTCCCTTACCACACGGTCTGCCATCTTGACCGCACCGACAAGGACGAGCATATTGAACACCAATTCCCCGATATAGCCCCACACCATCGTGACCGCCGCCGCATCGGGGTTGACTGCGGGCGGGGATGCCGCAAACACCGAGAAGATGATGCAGGCAAGCACAATGATTGCCCCCTCAAGGCAGACGGCGGAGTAGCTTTTGATGAAGCTCTTTCCCACGCTCTGGCTCGGCTCTCCCGCAAACGAAGACAGCGGCACGGGGGCGATGGCAGTATAGAGATACAATTTAAAAAACCTGCCGTACACCGACATTATCATAATGAACGACAGCACCGTGATGAACAGACCGCCTATCAGCGTGACCGCCCATAAGGGGATACTCTCGAAAAAGCCGCAGTCCTCCACGGCTGTCACAATCTCCTGTGGCAGAACCGTTTTCTGCGCCGAGCCGAAGCCTGCGGCTTTCATAATGGCGGAGATTACGCCCTGCACGATTTTGAACAGAGCCATCATCAGCTCCAAGCCGTAAGTGACCGCACCTTTCGCAAGGGCGAAGCGGATGAACAGCTTCAAGGCGTGTTCGGGCTTCTTCACGCTTGCAAAGTCGCCGCAGGTACGCATCACGCCGACGACAAAGAACAGCACGAGCAGGGCAAGCCCTATCGCCTGCAACGCCCCGTGGATGTCAACGATGACTTTCCATATCGCACCGCCTTTAAAGGTTTCTGGGGATTGGGTGATGAGCTGCCATATCTCGGCTAATTTTTCATTCCAAGTGTTAAGGGCGTTCTCCAAGTTCTGGACTACCCAGTTATCAGACACATAGACCACCTCCTGTTTTTTCTGGATAAATGTTTATCTGTACATCAGATTTCACTTCATTGCCCCACACATCCCAACCGTCTGCTTTATTGCGGGCAAACAGCTCCAATCTCGGCAAATCCCCCATAAGCTCAACGATTTTTCCCCTTGCTTCGTCGGGCTTCTGGCTATGCCCACGCAAGGGGCTGATAAGAAACTGATGCACATGGGCGGATTTCCTGCGGGGTTTCCCTTTTGTGGCAAGCAGACAGATTTCCGCATTGCCCCTTGTCCAAAATCCCAGACCAAAAAACCATCCCTTTCCGCTTTTATTCTGCTTCAGCCATACAAAGGCGACCGTCTTATACTGGAATCCCCATGCCTTAATCACCTGCAATGCTTCCTGTAATTGAGGGAAAGTCGCCCATAAAAACAGCACGCAGTCGTCAGCCGCCACTTCCGCAATATTTAATTTGCAGATTTCGCCTACGCTCATGGTGTTATAATGGTGTTCCGCAGCCCCAGAAAGATTTTTCTGGTCATAACGCCACGGCGGGTCAGCGTAAATAATGCCGTATTTTTTTACATTCTCGATAACTTTGACACCTCCATCCTTGAAATTGGATAACGGGGCAAGTTCCGCAGAGCGGATCTGCCCTGTTATCTCTGTCTTATTTCAGCCTGCTATCTTATTTCTTTGCATTAGCCCGTGATGAGGGTTAAAATCTCTTTCGCAAAGGTAATCACAACGCCGCCCGCCAGTGTGAGGAAGCCGTTCGCCCTCTGGGACGGGTCGTGGGATTTCAGCGACAAGCCGACCTGCACGATGCCGAAGCCGAGCATAATCATCCCGACCGCCCGTATCAGACCGAAGATGAAATTGGAAAGGTTGTTGACGACGGCAATCGGGTCATTTGCGGCAAAGGCGGTCATGGATGTCCCAAGCATCAGAGCCGTAGCCAGTACCGCCATGCAGTAGCAGCGGAAACCTCTTTTTACCTTGCCTACCATCGGCAGTTTTTGGGTTGCTTTGTTCTGGTTGTTCTCGTTTTTCTTAAAAAGTTTCATAGGGTGATTCCTCCTTATAAATTGAATATTTCTTCCAAGTCCTCGTCGGACAGAAGCTCGTAGGATGTGCTGACCGTTTCCATGCCCTTTGCCTCCATCAGCAAAGCATCGTCAAACACAAGGGTTGCGACCGCCTGCGTCGGCTCGCCGTGAAGATACGGTGGCTTCCCTCCGTCGGCAGTCAGTTTCACGTTCGGGTGTTTCAAAATGTCGTACTTTAAATCCATGACGGGGCGTTCCCCACGCACAAAAAGAAGTGCGTAGCGGTTGTCTAGCATACGCACCTCGTCTGGCGTTAAAAGCTCACGCCCCGAAATCTGGTAGTTTGTGGAATAGTTGCCGCTCCGCCCAGAGCTTTTCCCGTAGGTGTTCGTGTCTATCGTGGCTTTTCCAAGAAGCTCACTTACAAACTTATGGGTACTCTGCTCGTTGCCGCCGAGATAGAGGAACTCGTCGGCGTTCCCGACGATGCTTTCCCATTGTTTCTCAAACAGGGCTTTAAGCTGTGCCAAGTTCTGTAAAATGATGCTGACCGACACGCCCCTTGACCGCATGACCGACAGTATCTTGTCAAAGTCATCTGGCAAACTGACGTTCGCAAATTCGTCCATAATGAACTGGCAGTGGACGGGCAGGCTCCCGCCGTACTTGTGGTCGGCGAGATAGAATAACTGTTGGAATAGCTGCGTGTATAAAAGCGACACAAGGAAATTGAAACTGGTGTCGTTGTCTGGTATCAGTGCGAACAGTGCGACTTTCTTCTCGCCCAAAGACGGCAAATCCAATTCGTCCGTGGCGGTTAAGGATGCAAGGCTTTCCAGATTGAACTTCTCAAGCCTTGCGGCAAGGGTTATCTGGATGCTCTTTAGTGTTTTAGCCGAACCAGAATGGTAATCACGGTAATATTTCAAAGCGATATGCTCTGGGTTCACCATCTCCAAACGGTCAAACAGCTCGTCAAGCGGGCTTACATAGCCGTCGTCGTCCTCCCTTACCTCGCCCGCCCTTAAAAGCTCCATCACCATCGGGAAATTCTGCTCGTCTGGCGGGGCTTCATATTTCAGATAGAACACGAGGGACAAAAGCAGCATACTCGCCGCCGTGTCCCAGAACGGGTCTTGCGACTGGCTTCCTTTCGGCGTGGTCGCCTTAAAGAGATTCGTCACCAACCTCTGCACATCGTTGTCATTCCGAAGATAGACAAACGGGTTGTAGCAATGGCTCTTGTGCATATTGATAAGGTCGAGGACACGCACCTCATAGCCTTTCTTCTCAAGCAGCCCTCCCGTGTCACGGACAATCTCGCCTTTCGGGTCTAAGATTACCATTGAGGTGTTGCACTGCATCACGTTTGGTTTACAAAAAAATCTGGTCTTTCCTGCACCAGAGCCGCCCACCACAAGGATATTCAAGTTCCTCCTGTGCTTCTTCCCGTCAAGCCCGATGCGGACACTCTGGGTCAGCAGCTTGTTTTCTGATGCGTCTTTATCTCGGTACTTTTTATTGAGAGTGCCTGCGTTGCCCCATTTTGCAGAGCCGTGTTCCTCCCCCTTGCGGTAGTTCCTGCGTGTGGAAAAGTAGACACCGATTCCCATGCCGTAGGCAAGCAGAAAAATAAGGACAGTCCTTATGCTGTCCTTACACACCGTTATGGAAAACGGATTCTCGATTGCCACGGATAGATTCTCTATAATCTCCACAATGCCGCCGCTGACATAAGGGGCTGTCAGCAGGGCAAGCCACACGACAGGGATAATGCCAAACAGGGAGAGGATTAAGCCTGCCTTATAGTCGTCACCGTTCTTCATGGCACTTGCACGGGGCGACCTTTACTTTCTTGGTCGGGGCGTATGCCACCCTGCTTATCAACTCGTCAACAGGCTCGGTGGGGCGTTCCTCCTGTATCTGCTGTGTCCGCAGGGTATTGAGGGCGTTGAGGACAATATTTTTATCATATTTATCCAATGCCAGATGGTATCGTTCTTCTTTCATGGGCTGCACCTCCGATTAGCGTTCCTGCCCTTTGGATTTGGGCGGCTTGTTCTTCTCAAGGCTCTTATACATATCCGACTGGATTTCTCCGAGGACGTCACGCATCGAGCCAAGCTCGCCCTTAAATTCCTGCGTTTCCATGCCCTCAAATTCTTTCGGGAGCTTGTCAAAGCTAAATCCTTTTGTGTCCACGCCGTAGCGGTAGCTTACCATATATGCAACGCAGAACGATTTGAAATCAGAATCATCACGGCTCTCCTTATGCTTGCAGTCAAAAACCGCCGCCGACACTTCCTTTGCCATGCTGACAAAAAGCTGCTCCTCGGAAAGCCCCGTCCTAATGAAGATGGTCTGCTGTGGGCTGTCATAGAACGCAGGCAGCTCAAGGTCGTCCATTGGCACAAAGGAAACGGGGCTTGCGTCAATCATTGCCGACACAAGCTCCCGCATGGTTTTCTGCTCCTGCGGCGGCTGCCTGTCTTTTGCTGAAGTCTGGGAAACGTCATAGACTACTTTTGCATTGTAGCCGACCGCCTTTGAGCCGTCCTCCCGCTGGTACTCTTTCCCTGGCTCAAGGATGGTGACTTTCTGTGCGTCCTTATCCACATAGACACGGCTCTGTTTCCAACTCCCATAATCTTTTAACTGTGTCGCTTCGGGCATCTGTGCCGAAACTAAGATTGCGTTGTTGACGGAATAGCGGTCAAAATGCCCCTGCACGTCAAGGTACTGCTGAAATGCACCGCCGTCCGCCATCATCTCTTGGCAGGTCGTGTCAATCAGCTCATAGGCTTCTTTCCGTTGCTCCTGCTTCTGGGCAGCCCACTCCTCTTTGTTAAAGGCTCTGCTGCCGCCGCTGAATACATCATAGATACTCATGGCTATCTTGCTCCTTTCGATTTGGATTTCCGTTTCCGCTTCTGGGGCTGCTTATGCTCCGTCTTTCCTGCGGTCGGTTTCTTCGCCCTGTCGGAAGATTTCTCTTTTGCAGGGGCGGCATCCGCTTCCTGCTCCTTTTTGCCCTCCTTTATCTTCCGCAGTTCCTCCCTGACTGACGGCTTCCCCGCCTTAGTCATAGCAGCCCCCTCTGCGGGCTTCCTTTGCTGCTTTAAGGTAGGCTCGGACAGAGGGGATTTTTCTGTCTTTGCCAATGAGGGGTTTGGGGCATTTTCCTCCTTTTGGAGCGGCTTGCCCATCAAAGCATCCATAAGCCTGTCTTTCTCCGCCTTTTCCTGCACGCCGATGTCTGGCTCTGGCTGACCGTCCTTTACCCCTGCATCTTTTTCCCTTTCGGTCTTGGCATCTTTCGGCTTGGTCTTTTCTTCTTTCGTTTTGCCCTTTGCCCCTTTCGATTTCTCCGCTTCGGTCACGATAGAAGCGGTATCTACGGAAGCAAGGCTGAACCGCTCCACGATGCGGCTGATTTTCGATGCGTCCTCGGCTCTCGCAATCACATCTACCTCCGCATTGGGGTCTTTATTTTTGCGGTCTGCCAAAACACAGTAGAGTACGCCGTATTTCTTCGCTTCCTGCGTGAACTTCTTTAAGTCGCCGCTTTTTACGGTAAAGACTTTCAGCTCCTTGCCAGAGCGGAGCATATTTGTGAGCCTTACCTTTCCTTTGGTTTTCTGTTCTTCTTTTAAGATGGAATATAAGAGGATGGCGATATTCTTCGCACCCGCCCCCGTGATTTTGGCTGCGACCTCAAATCCCTCCAAGCTCATCCTTACGATTTGCTCTGCCGCTTCGCCGCCTGTGTTCATGCTTCATCAGCTCCTTTCTTTGCTGTTCTTTTTCATCTGCCCGTATGGTCTGTAACTTCTCCTTGAGGGTGTCGCTTCGGGCAAGGACACCATTGCATAATCTGACCTCCTTTCGGATTGTTTTAAGCCGCCCCGTGATTTCCGACAATCGAGCCTTGACCGCTTCTTTTTCTTCGCCGACTGATATGCGGCTCTGGGAGTAAAGCCCCTTACGCTGTTCGGTCAGCTCCTGCATCTCGGATTCCAGAGAGCCTTTATAGGACAAAAGCTGCTCCGCCGTGTCGATGTGGTTGCGGCAGAGCAGCCTTGTTTCATCTGTGATGGCATCCATCTTCATTAAATCGTCTTTCAGAAGATAGTGAAGCCTTGCAAAGTTTTGTTGTTTCTTCTTTGGCAGGATGCCGAGCTTGTAACAATAATGGAGATACAGCCAACGCAAGCCGCCGATTTTCTTGGCATCTTTTAATGTGCCTTTTACCCTTATGACCTTAACAGTTTTTGTCGGCTCGGCAAATCGGGAGAACTTCACCGCATAGGAATTTTCCTTAATGCGTTCTGTTATCCTTTCATTGGTGTAATCATCGCCGAGCTTGTAGAGCCGCTTCGGTCTTTGCCACCCTTTCCCGATAATCGTCCAGTATTTTCTGTTAGGGTCGAAATTAATGCAGTATCCCATTTCCGACAACTGGCGGTCAAAGTCTTTCAGCGTAAATGATTTTGAGATTGCTTCGTCCACCGCCTGCCGTGCCACGCTGTCCCTCGTTGGCAGACCGTTCTTCTCGGCTTGGTATAAAGCGTAGGGCTTTTTCCTGCCGCTTGGGTGTTCAATGACCGATAAGGAATATTCACGGCACAATTCATCCGAACGCTGACGGAGCAGCCGCAGGTTCTTTTTGTTATCGTGATAATGCTTTCCGTCCACATAGGAAACAGAGTTGACAACAAAATGGTTATGCAGGCATTCCGTATTCAGATGCGTCGCCACAATCACTTGAAACCTTTCGCCCCACATCTTCTCAGCCAGCTTCACGCCGACCTCATGTGCCTGCTCTGGCGTAACCTCGCCTGCCTTAAAGCTCTGGAAGCCGTGGTAACAGACAATCTCACTCTGGTCGTTCCATTGTGCTTTGGCTATCATCATCTCGTCCCTTGCCGTGGCAGGGTCACAATTTACGCCCGTGACAAAAAACTGCCGCTCGGTCTTGTCGCCGTTGGTGGCGTACTTCATCACATCGCCCATCGCCTGCAAGTCCGCATCCGTGTATTTGGGGTTAGCGGTCTTTTCTGGGTTCTCGGCGTAGTCGATGGGGTGGTCGAGCCTGCCCTTTACGTCCCATATCTCGCAGACCGCCATCAGCCAGACATCTTCCTCGGAACAAGGTAGCTCCTGCTTACGTCCAGACGGAAGTCCCGCCACCGCTTGGCTTCGTCATAGAGCATCGGCGTGTCCACAAAGTTTAGGGCGTTCGCCTTTGCCGCAAGCTGGTTGATGCGGTTGCCGATTGCGGACAGCTCCCGCATGATTTTATAAAACTCTGGGTCTGGCTTCTCGCATAGGCGGTAGCCCATGACCATCGACTGGAGCAGGGCTTGTCTGGAATGCCCCGCCCGCTCCGCAAGGGAGCAGAGGTATTCAGCTTCTTCCTCGGTCAGTCGGAACAGTATCTGCACATTCCGTTTCCGCATTGGCATCCCCCTTTCCCTCGGACAGCCTGTTAATCTGCAACACGCACATAGCCGCCACGCCGAACATCCCACCGAGCGTTGTGCCGAGGATAAAATATAAGAAATTACTCATTCTTGGATTCCTTTCTGTAACCGCCGTGCCGCACACGGCATGGCGGCATACTTTGATATTGTTCTTTTTATGGGGTATTAGGGGAGCTGTCCCCTAACAAGCGAATTTTGTTTCCGTCGGCAGATGGATAACCAAATTCAGTGCTTGGTAAGACGTGTCTTTAACATCCGCCCTCATACATACATTCTCCACACACGGGGCAGAAGTACGGACAGTCTGAACAGCATACGTTCTCCATAAACTCATTCTCTGCTCCATTTTCTTCACAACCGCCCTTATTTTCGTCCTTAATATCTGCTTCTCCGCAGACAAAATCCTCATTGGAAAATGTGATAAGGTCGGTGTCAAACAGAATAATCTTTAACTTTTCCGCTGCCTGTTCGGGGCTGTCTGCATAGATGGAAACGGTCTTTTCAAAGTGACCTGTGAGCGTTACTTCATACTGTTTCAATGGTAAATCCCTCTCTTTCTTTGTCAATTCTTCTTTAATTTCTGGCTCTTTCAATCAGAAAAAATCATCCGACAATCAACGGGCATCACCCCTTTCACGGCTCTGCTTCTGCTTTGCAATCCCCAGATAAGACATTAAAAAATCGTTGAAGTCCTTGCCGACTGGCGGCGGTTCATCAACGATTCGGTAGTCTTTCTGCAATAATTCTTTCAAGGCAGCGGTACATAGCCGACCTGCCCTGTCCTTATCCAGATGCAGAAATATGGTTTTAATTTGTGGGTTTGCTTTTAAAAAAGTCGTGAGGGCAACGGGGATTTTGCTGTCTTTTATCTCTTTCTTTGGCTGATACACGCCCGACAAAGAGAGCAGGTTTTCCGCTTTGTAATCCCTGCCCTCGCATTTTAAATAGGTGGCATAGGACAATAAATCAATGGCGGCTTCAAATAAATGCACCGAAGAACACGGCTCTCTCGCCAGAAGCCGAAACGAATACCGTTTGTCGCTGCCCGATGCGTCACGCTTGAAGCTGCTGACTGTACCACGGCAGGCGGCGTATTTTGGCGTTCCGCTTTCATCTTTTCCAATAAAAACAGCGTTGTGGTAGTCTGCACTTTCAAAAATAATCCCCTCGGCGATGCACTCCCATATGAGCTGATAATCAATGCCACGCCCGAAAAGATACTCACTCACCCTGTCGCTATTTTTGTTTTTCGGCGGCAGGAGCAGCACCTTTGGCTCGTCTTTTTTCACGGCAGGGGGCGGCGGTTTCCAGTCCGCCATCGTCTGCCCCGTGAGGATTTCCACGGCTTCCACGAATCCGTATTCCTTGACTTTCATCAGATAATCAAGGGCGGAATAGCCGCCGAAGCCCCTCGACCACCAGTACCATTTGCCGTTAGAAATCTTTAAGCTGTCATGCTCGGCGGTACAGTACACATTCGTTGTGCCTTTGACCTTGACAAGATTGCTCGGCTCATAGGCTCTAAGATAGGAAAGCAGGTCTATCTGCCTTGCCCGTTCAAGCACGTCTGGGTCAATCTGCACATAGGGTCTGTTACTTCTCATTCAAGAAAAAAATCACCTCTCTTTCCCAGATAAAATCTTTTCCGTCTTAACCATATAGGATTTAAAATCAGCGACAGTCTGGCGTAATTCGTCCATATGGGAATCTTCCCTCCCAATCCATTCCTCATAAATATCCTGCAAAATATTCGGGGATTTCATAAGGGCTTTTGCCGCCTGCGGGGAATAATCCGCATCCGAAAAGCACTCCGCAATATCACTCTTTATGATGATTTGATATGCGGCATCGTAAATCTCCTGCGGGCTTTTACTTAGGATATCCTCACGGAAATCGGCAAGCTCACACTGTACTCTTTCAACCAGTTTTTGATTAAGGGACTGTCTGTACTCTTGGTAATTCAATCACACACCTCCTTGAAAATAAAATAAGCCGAGGGATTTTCGTTATGAAAACCTCTCGGCTATGTAAAATATATCCTTAATTTTGTTGCTGCATGGCTTTTATTTTTAGTAATGCTGCGTTTACCTTTCCTAAGACTTGCTTAACATCTGCTGTAATATTGCATTTAAACAAACCTTTCACCACTGATAGAAACTCCATGTTGATTCTTAAATAATCATATCCTTGGTTAATAACATCATTTAATCTTCCCAATACATATTCCCAAAATTCTTTGCTCAAAAACTCATTCCTTAACCCCAATAAATCTTTTTTATCATCTACCTGTCCATAAATTTTTTCATAATATGGATTTAGCAACCAATATGCAACTTGAATAGGTCTGTATCTTTCCAGAGTATCGTAATCCGCTATTGTTTTATCTCCAATCATATCATTGAATAACGCTCCAAAACATTGATGTTCTTCTGACGAACGTATTACACGTTCATAGTATTTTTGATACCCATGAATAAAACGATACATCTTTTCTGTTTCACTTTTTCTGGATAACATATGCACCAACATTCCCATATCTAATATTAACTCTTTTGCGAAAATTTCATCTTGAATCTGTTCCTCTGGATTTCCCTTATATTTCCCATGAGCAATTCTATTGCGAATCATATTATTAAAATAATACATAAAATATTCAACTGCTTCTGGATAGATGTCACTCTTAACCTCTTGCAAATGCCTAATCTTATCTTTCAAAACAGCATTAGAATAAATATCCATTTTTGAAAAACGTAAAAACGTTGTTGTATCTTGCAAGTAATCTGCAAACATCCCCTCTATCTGTATTGGCAAAATATTATTAAATATTTCATATTCGCCTTGCTTATATAACTCTACCGCTTTTAGTAAAATGCTCTTTCTTTCCCGAAGGCAAACGCTTGATTTTAACTTATCTGTTAATTCCTCCAATAGTTTATAATTTGAAATCAACTGTTCCAGAGCTGTATTATAACTAATAGGATTGCTACATTTATAGGATTGCAAATCATCAATCTTAGGAATTTGCTGAATATAATTTTTATACTCATTTATTGCCTCATCATCTGATTTCGTATTGCAAGAATAACGGTATTGCTTTCGTGCATTTTCTATAATAACGTATATTTTTACTTTAAAAAATAAAGCATACGGTCTATCTAAATCATCTTCGGCTATATTCACGTAATCTCGATATGATGAGAACGAAAAGTCTGCCCCGTAAACATCTTCTTTACTTAAATTCAAAGTTTCCTGTTTTTTTGCATATTCAATACTTTCTGTATCTTGAATATCGCAGAAATCAAACAATTTTGAATTTACATAATCTATTACAAATGTCAACATCTCTTTTCGGGTTCTTAAAGAGTTGCATTTTAGGCAAAGCTCATAGAGTTTTTGTTCATCCGTAGATATATCTCTCATTAAGGAGTGACTTGGTTTGGCATTTTTTATTAAATCAGCAGCAACCTTCGTTTGATTAAGTTCTGTATCTATTTTATTTATTTCTGTTTGATATTTTTGCATTACTATATCATATTTTTGAACAAATATTTCGTCGTACTCCTTTTGAACATCACTCCATACTTCTAACGGTAATTTTTTGAGATGCAATATTTTACATAACGCATTATAATAATCTTTTTGTACTTCGCACTCTACATTTCTTGGCTTAATAGTTCTTATCACTGCATTTAGTAATTCTATATCTGCATTTTCAACTTCATCCAACACATGGTTGTAATAAAGTTCTCCCAATTCTTCCATAGTTTCCTTTACAAAAATCTGATTATCCATCCAACCATACAGCTCTTTTGATATATAGTTAAAAATATTATCGCAAATATTTTGTTTTTCTTCTGGTGTCATATCCGAACACCTCCTTTTTTCACAATTATACTATATTTTTATACTTTTTTCTACTCAATATGGCTATGTAAAAGACGGCATCAGCACTCACGCCGACACCGCCTTTTCCTCGGTCAGTCTGTTATAAAATCCCTGCTTTTTTCAGATACCCTACACTGTCATAGCAGCCACGGAAATAGACTGACTGCATCTCCATATCCGTAAGTTTGTTCCTAAGCTCCATCACTTTAATCAGTGCGGCACATTCTTCCTCGGTCAGTTCCGCCGCCGTTTCCGTGTCAAACACGCCTAAGACTTTCGGATATTTCCCATAAAGGTTCTCAATCTCGGCTCTCACGGCACGGTATTCCTCGTTTTCTCTGGACAGCTTTGCTACGACAGAGCCGAGATATTCATGAAAGATATTGCTGTGGGCATCTACAAAGGTTTCAAATCTGAACGCATCCGACATTCTTCCTCACCTCCGACTTTTTCTTACCGTCACTTATTATACTGCCCAAAATAAAGCAATACAAATGTGCAAACTGAATTTATCTCTCCCTGTCCTCACTTTTTTTCTCTGCCGGCTTATCGTTCTGCTCTGGCTCATCGTCAATCACAGCATTGTCCTTTTCATTCAGATTCAGTTCGATATTGAGGGCGTTGAGCCTTTCCGTCTTTTCTTTCAGCTCATTTTCAAAGGCAAACGGCTTCTTTACTTCCTCTTTTGCAGTTTCAAGCTGTGCAATGGTTTCCTCCTTTCTCGTCTTGGCGGCTTCCAGTCTGGCAGGGAGCTTGGCAATCTCATTCTCGATTCTAGTGAGGTTGCCGAGGGCGTCCATGCCTAAATCCACTTTATATTTCCTCATTCCGCAGAGGTTTAAACAGTAGTGTGCATTGACGGTATCATAGAAAACCTCCATCTGAAAGCCACGGTAGCTGCCGATTTCTATCGGCTGTGACATTGGATTTTCCTTGCAGATAGCTAAGAGCATCTCGCCTGCATCCGCCTTTTCTTTGTAGGTTACGCCGTTTAAGGTCATCGGGCAGAACTTATCCTCGCCCTGCGGCTTATGCTGACTGGCAATCTTGGCATCATTCCCATAGCCTATAATGCGTTCCTCATAGCCTTTAATATCCTGCGGGTAGTGCTTTAATATCCTGTCCTCAAGGTCGTAATGCTCGGAAAGGTAGCTCTGCTTCAAGACTTTCAGCTTCGCCACCTGCATATCCAAATCCATTTTTTCCTTGAAACGCTCATCTCCTGTGGCAAGCATTTTCACCTCCGCAAAGGAAAGAGCCACTTCGTCCACGTCCTCGGCAGAACGGACAGGGCTTTTGCTCGTCATTATCTGGGAAATAAATTTCTGTTTCCCCTCCACGAGCTGAAAGAGATAGGCATCAAAGGTCTGTTCCGTCACATAGCGGTAGACTTCCACCTCTGGGAACATATTGCCCTGCCTTTCAATCCTCCCCTGCCGCTGTTCTAAGCACGATGGTTTCCACGGACAATCGAGATTATGAATCGCAATGAGCCTGTCTTGACAGTTCGTGCCTGCACCCATTTTCTGGGTAGAGCCGAACAGCACACGCACTTCACCGCTCCTTACCTTTGCAAACAACTCTTTTTTCTGTGCATCGGTGGTGGCTTCATGGATAAATCGCACCTGTTCCGCAGGGATTCCACGCTGTATGAGTTTCTTCCTCATGTCATCATAGACATTATCAAACTGGTCGGGTATCATTGCAAAAACATTTTCACTGACTTCCTGCGTTTCTATTATCTTTTTATTGGTCGGTGTCGATAAATCGCAAAAGACGAGCTGTGCCGCTTTTGTGTCGGCGTGTCCCTCCCAGATGCGGTAAATATTGTCCACGCAGGCGTTGACTTTGCTGTTCGGGTCGTCTGGCAGCATCGGGTCAATCAATCTCTGGTCGAGTGCCAGTTTCCGCCCGTCATTCGTGATTTTGAGCATATTGTCGGATTGTGGCTTTACAAGCCTAGCCCTTACTTTCTCCGCCCGCTTTGCAAGCCCCGCCACCATTTCCGTCTGGATTTGGCTCGGTTTGGTCTTGATATTGTGGTAATTGACCTTTGGCACGGGCAGCTTTAGCATATCGGCGGTCTGGATGTCCGCAACCTCTCGGAACATCTGCATCAGCTCTGGCAGGTTATAGAACTTCGCAAACCTCGTCTTGGCTCGGTAATTCGTACCCTCTGGGGAAAGTTCCAGAGCCGTGACCGTTTCGCCAAACGTGGAAGCCCAACTGTCAAAATGCTGCAACCCATTCCTTACAAGGGTGTCGTACTGCAAGTACCGCTGCACGGAATACATCTCGACCATCGAGTTACTGATGGGCGTCCCCGTTGCAAAAATCACGCCACGGTTGCCCGTGATTTCATCCAGATAGCGGCATTTCATAAACAAATCGCTTGACTTCTGGGCTTCGGTCTGGGCGATGCCGCCCACGTTCCGCATCTTGGTGTAAAGGTAAAGGTTCTTGTAAAAATGGCTCTCATCTATAAAGAGCCTGTCTATGCCCAATTCCTCGAAGTTTATCACGCTGTCTTTCCGCTTGGTGTCGTTTAATTTATCGAGCTTCGCCTTAATCGCTTTCCTCGTTTTCATGAGCTGCTTGACCGTGAACTGCTCCCCGTGGGATGCCTGCACGTCGTCAATGCCACGCTCTATATCGTCAAGCTGACGCATGAGCTGTTCCCTCTGGCGTTCCTCGCTGATGGGGATTTTCTCGAACTGCGAGTGACCGATAATCACCGCATCATAAGCCCCCGTTGCAATCCTGCCGCAGAACTTCTTACGATTTCCCGTTTCAAAATCCCGCTTGGTCGTGACAAGGATGTTCGCACTTGGGTAAAGCCGTAAATATTCCGACGCCCACTGCCCGACAAGGTGGTTCGGCACGACAAACATGGATTTCTGGCATAGCCCCAGCCGCCTGCTTTCCTGTGCGGCGGCGACCATTTCAAAAGTCTTGCCCGCCCCTACTTTATGGGCAAGGAGCGTGTTGCCGCCGTAAAGGATATGGGCGATGGCGTTCACTTGATGCGGTCTTAATTTAATCTCTGGGCTGATGCCGCCGAACGTGATGTGGCTCCCGTCATATTCACGGGGTCTGATGCTGTTAAATGTGTCATTGTAGTAGCGTACAAGCCTGTTCCTCCGCTCTGGGTCTTTCCAAACCCAGTCCCCAAACGCCTGCTTTATCACCTCCTGCTTTGCCTGTGCCGCCGTGGTTTCCTTATGGTTCAGCACCGCTTTTTTATTCCCATGTTCGTCATAGACATAATCAAAGATGCGGGTGTCACGGAGATTCAACGTGTCCTCCATGATGCGGTAGGCACTCGCCCGCTTCGTGCCGTAAGTGCTGTCCGCCTTGACATTCCCCACATCGGAACTCTTATTCTCAATGAACCAGTCGCCGTTATACGCCGTGTAGCGTACTTTCAATCTGCCCGCCGCATAGTTCGACGGCGTTAAAAGCTCCATCATAAACTGCTGTATATCCTCCTGCGGTATCCACGTCGTACCCAGACGGACGGAGATTTCGCTTGCGGGCAAATCTTTTGGGATGACCTTTTCCAGAGCTGATACGTTGGCTGCAAGCTCTGGGTCTGCCTTTGCCGCTATCCCTGCGACTTTCAGTTTCTCCCGCACATTCCCCGATAAATACTCGTCTGCGGTCACATACCTTGCAGGCTCGGAAGATGGCACTTTGAAGATAACGCCCTGCAAATCCTTTATGATTTCCTCCTGCGTCCTGCCTGTGAGCCGTGCCATATATTCTAAATCGACACGGGCTTTCTCCCCGATGGAGAGGGCAAGGGCTTCGCTGGCGGTTTCCACAAAGGTCACTTCACGGTGGGGCTTTATCGTCCGTTTTGTAAACATATCCGCCTTGCGTTTGAATTTCCCCTCATCGTCAAGCACTTCCAAAGAGCATAACAGGAAATAGCTTTCGTCCGCCGCAAAAGCAAGGTAGTTCCCCCTGCTGTTAATCAAGCCGTACTTTTTTGTAAAAGCATCATAAAATCGGTTCAAGTTTTTCTGCTCGGTCTGTATCATTTCCTCTGGGTAATCGTCGGTCTGGTACTGGATGAGCTTTCTCACGCAGTCACGGATTTCCAATAATCCCTTAATGCGGTTCTCTGCGGTCATGGACGCCTTTGCAGGGGTCATGGCGTTATTCTCTCGGAAGTAAACCCTGCCGTCCACAAGGGCAAAAGAGAAGTTCCGCACGTTCGGGTCGGCGGGGATGGATTTGTCCTGCTCATCGGAGATGCGGTCAATCCCATTTTCAATCTCTGGGATTTCGCCGTCTATCCGCCGCATGGCTTCATGGAGAAGCCCCGCAAGCGGCATATCGGGATAGGCTTTGCAGGCACTGTCCATGCCGAACCTCGTGCTTTCCATCTTCATCTTGCCTAAAATCATTTCTGGATGGGACACAAAATAGCTGTTCATTGTGATGCCGTTTTCATCCGTGTCAAGGTGTACCCACTCTGGCTCAATGTCAATTACGCTGTCACGCTTTTGCAGGATAAGGATGTCGCTCGTAACCTCCGTGCCTGCGTTTGCCCGAAACGTGTTGTCGGGAAGCCTTACCGCACCTAAAAGCTCGGCTCTCTGTGCGATATACTTCCGCACCTCTGGGCTTGCCTTGTCCATCGTTCCCTTAGAGGTGATGAACATTACAACGCCGCCTGCCCGCACCTTGTCCAAAGCCTTTGCGATAAAATAATCATGGATTAAAAACTTCTGGACATTATAGCGGCTGTCGTTGACTTTGAACTCCCCGAACGGGATGTTGCCAAGCACTACGTCAAAATGATTGTCTGGGAGCTTCGTGTCCTCAAACCCCTCAATGGCGATGCTGGCTTTCTGGTAGAGCTGCTTTGCAATCCTGCCCGATAACGGGTCAATCTCGATGCCGTGCAGCTTTGATTTTTCCATGCTGTCGGGCAGCAATCCTAAAAAATTGCCTGTGCCGCAGGACGGCTCTAAAATATTCCCCTGTGAGAACCCCAGACGGTCAAGTGCTTCATACATCGCTTTAATAACAACGGGCGGCGTATAAAAAGCGGTCAGCGTGGATTCCATAGCTGCATGGTATTCCTCGTCGGAGAGTGTGGCTTTCAGTTCCTTATATTCATTTGCCCATGCCGCATTATTGCTGTCAAACGCCATCGACAGACCGCCCCACCCCACATACTTTGCAAGGGTTTCCTGTTCTTCTGGTGTGGCAAGGCGGTTTTCTATCAGAAGGTCGTGGAGAAGTCGGATTGTTGCCATATTGTTTCGGAACTTCTCTTTTGCACCGCCAACGCCTAGCGCATCATCGGTAATGCGGTAATTACGGCGGTCGGCGGAGAGGGCAGGGACAGACGGTTTCGCCGTAACTGGCATTTCCCTCGGCTGCCCATGCTCTGGCTCATCAAATTTTATTTTCTCCACCACAATGTCATAAGGAAGTCCGTTCTCCACGGCAGGATATTCCACCACGGTTTCCGTAGTCGGTTTTGCGGGAGATTCTGTTTTTTCTTCGGATGGTAATTCTTTCTGTGACTGCTCCAAGAGCCTGCGGACATAGCCCACTTTTTCCACACGGTTTATCGGGAAGCCCACGCTGTTCTGAAATGTGATGTCACGCATGGAAACGTCGCCGCTGATTTTCCCGACGCTTTCTATCAAATAACGGCGGTTGTCAATGGAGAGTTCCTTTCCGATAAGGTCAGAATTATCCTGCGTTCTGTCTGTCCCAGACGGGGCAGGCTCTAATTTCTGCTGTTCCTCACGCTCCGCATGATTTAAAGTGTCGGCGTATTCCTGCGCTTCTTCCTCGGTTTCAAAGGTCTGGTAGACACCGCCCACATCGTAATATCGGTCGGCACTGTCCTCTGGGGCTTTGTTATTCCGTATGATAAACGGGTCGGCAAAGGCATCGGAAGTCTGCTCTACCGTGTAATGGGGCTTCTGTTCTGTTTTATCGGAGATGATGTCTGGGCTTGGGTTTTCAGCCGCCTTTTCGCTATTCTCCCGATAGAACGGCTCAAGCTGTTCCTCCGTCAAGGACACTAAATCGTGGTAGTACAGATTGGAAAGTGCGTTCTGGATAAGGTCGGCAAGGTCGTTGTACTGCGTATATTCTGCAAGAATGCCGTCCACATACGTTTCCATGCGGTACTGCAAGAGGTTGACGGATGCCTGTATCCCATGCAAGCCGTCCTCGGTATTTTTAAAGGCAATCTTGACGTTGGACAAATCCGTATAGTCCACTTCGGCGTCGCCGCCAAACTCTGCATCGCAGTATGCGTCGATATAACCTTTCGCCTGTTCCAGAAGTTCTCCCTCGGCAGGCTCTTTTGCCCTGTGAAACCAGTCCTCCTCGGTAGCCATTATCTCGCCAAGCCGCTTTTCATCCTCTGGGGTCAGCTCGGTGTTCCGCTCCAAAAACGGGATAAACACGTCACGCCCCAGACGCAGGGATTCCATTTTCTCTCGGTAGTAATCTTCGCCCTGCCGTTTCCATTCTGGGATAAACGGGCAAGTAGGGGAGAGGGAATATTCATAGAAATTTCGGATATGGGCGATTAAATCCCCCTCGCCGTCGCCGATGTCAAACCGTCCCTCGTAATTAAATTCCTCGCCGCCGATGACAGCATGGACTTCAAAATCGGTCTTATGATACCATCCGACATGCTTGTCCTCATTCTCCCTTTCCCGATGCTGTTTTTCGTCCAGAACGCCGAACAGTTTATTTCCCAGAGCAAAACTCAAATCTGTAAATCGGTCATTCAGCTTCTTGTCATAAAAGGCGGGATGCTCGGAAAATCCAATAGATAGGGTAATGCAGTCGGACTTTTCCTCGGCAAGTGTTTCTGTTTTCTGGCTCTCGGTAATGACCGTTTTCAGATGGTCGTTTGCAGGGTTTTCCTTTAACTTTTTCTCAAAATCTTCCCTGCTTAATTCCTTTCCGAACAATGGGAACTCCGCATTTCGCAGGGAAACGGCATTCTCATCAAAGGCGGTGACCTCATATTTGTCCGCCCCGATATACACCACATCACCCTCGTGATAGAGGTAGCGGAGAGGGTACAGCTCCGTAAGCTCCTGCGAGAAACGCCACGCATTGCTGCGGCTGTAAACGCTGGTCGTCTTTTTCTGAACAAGGGAGAGGAAGTCTAACAGCTCCTGCACGTTGTCGGGATGCTGCAATGCCTGTTCCATAAGGTCGGCGGGCATATCCGCAAAATCTTTGCACCCAATCACGCCCAATAAGTCTTTCTCGTAGCCGTCCAAGTCACGGATAAAATCAGAGAGCCGCAGGGCGAGCGTGTCCCGCTTGTCCGCAGGGGGCAGCTCCCTTTTTTCCTCAATAAAACGCTGCCTTGCCAGTTTCCTCTGGGTGTCGATTTCATACTGCGGGGCAGAGATCCTTTCCAGATAGTCGGCATAGTGGTCTTTCTCTTTGGGATTGAGGTAGCGGTTATCCTTAACCAACTCACGCAGCCGTTTTTCCGCTTTCGACCAGCTCAAAACAAGGTCGTGCTCGGTGGAAATGCCGTCACGGTCAATGGAGATGCCCTTGCCGCTGTACCACACATACCCCTCCGTGCCGTCTGAAAAATCAACAAAGAAACCGCCCGTGCCGTATTCCCTTTTCAGAAAATCAATGTTCTTCTTTTTATCTTCCTGCTTCTGAAACTGATGATAAATACGGTATTTCCCGTTCGCAACGCTGTTCCCTTTTACAAGGACGGCATCAATATCCTCCTGTGAAACGGCAAAAGCAGAGGCTTTTCCGTCCTCTGCTTCAGCTATCATTTCAATCTGTTCGTCCACGGTCGGGAGATTTGCGGCAATTTCTTCCTCATTGGCAACGCTGCCTTTTTCGGTCTGTCCCTCTGGCTCTGCCGTCTGTGCCGCAGCCGCTTTTTCTTCCTGCCTGCCGCCGTCCGACTGCGGCTCTTGTTCTGAATTTCCTAATTGTAAATCAGTTCGCTCAAGATGGCTTCCTCCGCTTGGCTGCGGATATTGTTCATCATGCCGAGCCACTGCATTGGGGCTTTCTCTTTCAGCTCCTCCGTCACTCCCTGCTCGGCTGCTAACTGCTTCGTCAGAAGCTCCAGCCGCTGCAACGCCGTCTGCTCGGTCTGGTGTAAGTGTTCGTTCAGCCTGCCCGCTGTCAGCAGGTTGAGGTACGTCACCCTCTTGTGGCTTTCCAGATAATCCCTGTGCATCAAAGCGTACCTGCCAAGCGGAAGCTCTGGCTCTGTCGGTAATGTCAGGTCGGGTATAAGGTAGTCCGCCTGTTTCGTGTAAGTGATTTCGCCCATTATCTTCACTCCTTTCGGGTTGTTTCCTGCCTTTATCATACTGGCTTGCAATGTTTCTTGCAAATGTGCGGTTCTGACGTTTTGCTTCGATTTGCACATTTCGGACTGCCGCAGAGATTTCCCGCAACGCCATCTCGGAAATGTCGCTCGTAGCGATGCCGATGGCGTTCAGTGTCTGGGGCGTGTTGAAATTTATAATCTCCGCAAAATCCTCACGCTCAAAATACCCGTCCGCATCCAGACCGCAGCGGGAGAGCAGCATATAGGCGACGCTGTTTGCGGCAAGCCGTTTGTAAATCACTTCTATATTATAGTCGTCCAGTTCCTCCAAAAAGCTGTCTTTCGTGCAGCCCTTTAGCTGTGAGAGGTAATCGGGTAAATTATCCTCCACGGCGTTCTCCGCTGTCCCTATTAAAAACGTGGCAAAACCGCCGCCCTCCGTGCCGCCGAACCTGTCCGCAAGCCGCTCCATGACGGGCTGCTCATACCGCTTATCCATCTGCCATATCGGGACGGCTCGGCTGCCGTAGTAGCCCTCATGGGTGTCGGAAACGTCAAAATAATATTTCAGCGTGTTCCTGCGCCCTTTCGGGTCAAAGACCGCAATCCCCTTGCTGTCCTTATTTACCCAACGCTTAAAGAGCCTGTTCCATGTGCCAATCTCGGCTACGGCAGTTGCGTCGGGGCGTTGGGCGTAAATCAAGAGCTGCTCGTCAAAGCGGCACTTGTAATTATGGCAGGCAGAGGATAAAAAGCCCTGCCAAGCCTGCGGGTTCTTTGCGACCGCCATCCCCGTACGGCGGTACAGCTCCGTAATAAGCTGGTACTTTGCAGCCATATGCTCACACCTCCTTATCGTTCCATATCTTTGTTTTTCTGTTTCCTGTCGTATTCCCCGCACCGCTCGGCGATTTCGGAATACATCTTGTCCCGCATGTCCCGCTCATAGGCTCGGTATTCCTTTGCCTTTTCCGTGGGCTTATACCAGACACTCTTTTTATCTGCTTCATCTAAGCCCTCATAGCGGTCGTCTATCTTATCCATATATTTCTCATAAATGGCATGGGCGGCGGGGGCGTCCTTTGCGTAGCGGTAACGGGCAAGGCTCTTATGCGTCCCACGAAGCTCGGCATACTCATAGAGCATACGGATAACCTCACGGTCAAGCCCTTTCTGCCCCTCGGCATCATAGATTTCCGACAGTCCCCTGCATCTCCATGAATGGTAGGGAGAGGTGTCATTGAAGCTGTGGGAAGACACATACACACCGTCTTTCTTTACCGTGATGCGGTTGATTAGCTCGGTACTCATTCCGTACCACCTCCCAGAAATGAGATGACCTTATTCCCCTTGATGCTCTTTTGCAGCTCATTGATGAGCGTGATGTCCGCAACCGTGATTCCCTGCATAGAGAGGATGTCGTCCATCGTCATGGCGGCGATGGCTTTTTCTTCGGTAAAGCCTGCTTCAAAGACTTTATTTAATACTCTGACCGCTTTCTGGTTTACAGCCATTTCAAATCCCTCCTATCGTTCATGGTCTTTGTGCTTCGAGGCTTTCTGTGCCGCCTGCGGCTCCTGCGGCTTCGGCTCATACGTTGCCCCGTTTTTCTCCATGCGCTCGGCAAATTCACATATATGGAGAAGATTGCTGCCCACCTGGGTATGGGTTTCGTCAATATAACGGCAGGCAAGCTCCGTTTTCTCTCCCCAAGCGGAAGTAATGATAATTTTCCCGCCGTCTGGGATTCGGAACAGCTCTTTGTAATGGGGGTCGATAAAGCGGATTCCCTGTTCGGCTCTGGATATATGCCTATCAAGCCATTCTTTCACATAGCAGTAGCAGTAAAAATTATAATCGCCCTTTGTCGGGTTGCAGCGGAGCAGGAAAGCGTGTTTCTCTGTATCCACACGGAAACCGTACTCCGTGCAATAGTTCCCTTTAAAGCCGCTATCGGGAAATTGCTTTGTAAATGCACCCATGTCGTAGCGGTTGTGCAGAAGCCCCTTATCTTCACGCAAGGTATTGATAACTTCGTCCAGTCCTGCCTTAAATTCATTGGTTTTCCATTGTTCCCTCGTATCCGTCCAAGAAGTATAAAAGCCATAACCAGAGGGGGCAAAATCACCTCGAAGATGCCCAATACATCCCGTCTGCCCCTCAAGCTGCATACTCTGGGCATAAGTGTATTTCTGTTCTGGCTGCGTCAAAGCCCGTATCTCCATCAGCGTTCCTCCCTGCTCTTTGATTTTTTCGCCTTTTCCTGCGACTGGATTTTTGCAAGTGCTTCCTTTGCCCAGACGGGCATCTTCTCTGGCTTGATTTCCCCAAGCACGTCGCACCTTTCCCATCGGGCGTGCTTTCCGTCCGCAAGGGAAGTTCCGAACACCGCCTGCCCCCTGCCGCCCAACGCACCGTGACCGCCGTCCGCCAGTACAAGCTGATAGGCAGAATGACGATATTCATGGCGGTTGACCTCGGCATTGATGACAACGACCTTTCCCACAATGCTGCCGCATTTGTCGTCTGGGATGCAGTCGTCTATGGTAAACGGGGTCATGTCAAACTTGAACTGTTCCTGCTCGGCTCTTACACTCTCTATCTGTTCCTGCACCCTGTCGATAAACATCTGCATGGCTTCCAGATAGTCGTCAGAACCGACCGCATCCGTCACCCACTCTGCGGACAGCGGATTGTCGTAAGTGCAGCAGCAGACCAGAAAAGGGTATTCCTCTTTCTCATCTATGCCGAACACGACTTCCTTTTTGCCGATGTGGATGCTCTGCGTGACCTCATAGGAGCTAATCATCCGTTTTTCTTCATTCTCCATCTGGCTTCTCCTTTCCCTGCTTTTTCTCCCTCTGCCAGTCTAAAATCTTTCGGATGCAGACGTCGCAGAAGATAACACGGCTGTCCTTATATCGGGGATAAGGACAGTCCGTGCAGTCATATTTTTTATTGTCATCGTTCTGGCTCATCATGGCTTTTTGGCTTCCTGCTCGGCTGATTGTATGGCATCTGGCACTCCGACTGGTAGCGTTCATTCAGCTTTTCCCTCGCTGCTTCAAGGGTGTTGCAGTAGCAGCCCCAATAATAGTTGTCGCCGCCCTTGCAGTACCAGCATACATATGGGTTCGGGGCTTTCGGGTGATGCCCGATGACAAGCTCCGTGTTCCCGATAGTGCAGCTCTCTATGATTTCATAGCCCTGATTGGAGCGTGTTTCTCCGTCCATAAGCGTTCCTCCTCTCTTTGATTTTTTTTCTAATTCTGCTCTAACTGAACATTGTCTTTTTATATTTCACGCTTCTTTCGCATATCTGCGGTAAGCCTTTTCGCCTTTGGCTCTGATTTTCTGCATCCGCACACTCCCCAAAAGTTCGGGGCATTTCTCCTGCAATTTGCGGCGTGTCCTGCCCACGCTCTCAAAGCTCGGCAAGCCAAGCTCCTTATGGTTCAAAAATATCTGGGCAAGCGGCATAGCTCCCGCATCTTTCAGATAAAGGTTGCAGAGGGCAAGGTACAGCACCATGTCGTCATTTCTGGCGTCCTCATTCTCTTGCAGGACGGCTCTGACTTTGCCCTCAATGGTTTTCAGATTTTCCATATCTACCTCCATACATGGAAAGAGGGCGGTCGCTGAAAACCGCCCCAATCCACATCAGTAAAATATTTCTCAACTTATTTCCTGCGGAGATGCAGCCACGCAGCCGCACCGCCGATAAACGCCATAAGCACAATGGCGATGATGGTTTTTCCCCTCATCCTGCTTAGTCCTCCTTTTTCTTTCTTCCGCACTGGTAGCCTGCAAACCCGAAGATTCCCGCACCGACTGTAAATGCCGCCGCAAGGCTCACCCACAAGCCGAGGTTAAAGTCGTCGCCCGTTTTCGGGGTGTCACGCAGCTCATTGTGCATGGTTACAGTTACCGTTTCGTCCGTCTTGACTGTCACTTTCTGGTCGGCGGGCAGGATATAGCCAGAGGATGCCTTATCGCTGACCTCGGACACGGTATATTCACCGATACGCAAGCCGTCAATGGCAATTTCGCCGTTTTTGTCCGTCTTGAATGTCTGGTCGTAATCCTTGCCGATGACACGGAAAGAGAAGCCCTCCACCCTGCCGTCAGAGGATGTCTTGACGATTTTTAATGAGCCTTTCTGCGCTTCATTTAAGAATCCTTTGCCCGCTTCATTCTCCACGTTATAGGTCTTGCCGTTTTCCTCGATGGATACGGGATAGACATTCTCATCAAGCACGAAGCCTGTCGGAGCGGTTTTCTCACGGACAAGGTACTTGCCGTATCTAAGGTCGTTCATCTGGTACACGCCTTTCTCCACCTCGCCCATCTCGCCGAGAAGTTCATCTTTTTTATCCAGTTTTCCATCTTCGTTTGTATCCGAGTAAATTTCAAATACCGCACCTGTCAGCTTGTTTTCTGGGTAGTCCTTGTCTACTTTCGTCAGAGAAATATTGCCTTTGATGAAATAGTTCACAAGCTCAATCTCCACAACCTCGTCTACTTCACTGATTGTCACGCTGATTTCTTCCTCGGAGAGTACATATCCTTTCGGGCTTTCGATTTCACGGATTACCCATGTGCCATACGGAACTTCCTCAAAAGAAAAACTGCCGTCATCTTCCGATGTGGCAGTCGCAATCGCATTTTCTTTCGTGTATTCTGTTGTCCCCGTCTGAAAGATGCCGATTAACGCACCGCCTAAATCTTCGCCGTCTTCATTGGATTTCTTACCGCTGACAGAGCCGTAAATCAGTTCGTTTTCAATGGCTTCTCCCTCGTTTGCCGTGATGTTCACAACGGCGGTTTCCTGCCCTGCGTACTCAAAATCAACAGGATATTTCTCGTCGCTGACAAGGTAGGCGGCGTTTGTGCTGATTTCCTGCACATAGTATCTGCCCATCGGCAGGTCGCTGATTGCCTTTCCGTGACCGTTCTCGTCAAGGAAAATAACCTCAATCAGACCATCGGCAGGAATTGTTGTTCCGTCTGCGGCGGTCAGTTCCTCGGCTGCATATAGACCGAACGTAACGTCTTTGATTTCGCCGTTGTTCCCTACGCCGTATGCTTCATCCACCTCAAGGGTTTTGTTGAGGTCGATTTCCACACGCTGACGCTCGTTGTAAAAATCCGTGCCTGTTTCCGTTACTTCGATTTCCTGCCCCGCATACACAAGCTCGACGGTGTGGACTTCCTCACTTAACACCATGCCATACGGGGCGGTCACTTCCCTTACCTCATACTTTCCGAGGTAAAGTTCTTTGCTTTTCGCCGTTCCGTCCTCGCCAGTCGTTACAGTATCCACGACCTCGCCTTTCTCGGCTCTTACCGTGCCATCGGTTGTAATAATATCCTCGGCTGCGGTAATCTCATAAACTGCACCCTCAAGGCTGTCCACTGCAAAAATCGGCTGATACAGCCCCTTGTCTCCTGATACCCTGCTGAATACCTCGCCAGACTTGGATACCGTGATTTTCCCTTTCTGTGCCACGTTGGAGCGTTCCACCTTAACAATGGTGATGCCGCTTTCTTCCTCGGAATTTTCCTGCTCCACGTCAAAATAAACTGGCTCGGAGTCTAAAACATAGCCGTATGGGGCTTGCACCTCAACGAGAGAATATCCCTTGCCGTATTCCAAAGTCTGCGGCGTGATAAGCCCGCCGTCCGCTGTCGTGTAGAACGTATCAATCTTTGTCACTTCTGGATAAGTGAACGTCATCGTCACAAGCTCGCCGTTCGGGTCGTAAATTTGGAAGCCTGCGCCTGCATACGGGATGACCTTGCCTGTTTCCACGTCTTTCTTTACGATTTTGATATAGCTTTCAAAGTTGGCGTTGTTGATAAGGTAGCGGTAAGTCTGGCTGTCCTTACAGATGAACACGTCAAAATCTTTCATCAGCTCCCGTCCGTCCCATCCAGAGGTCTGATGCACGGTATAAATGCCGTATGGCATATCCTTTGTCTGGGCAAATCCGTTCTCATCGCAGATAAGCGTGTCACGCTCGGTTTCCTCCGCCGCATCGAAGCCGCCTGCGGATTTTAAATACGCCTCAAAGACAGCCCCCTCCTCTGGCGTTTCAATCTGGGTTTCGCCGTTGTCGGTGTGCTTAATAATAGCGATATTGCCTTTGATAACCTGCTCATTCACATCGTTCTTTGCAGAATTATATTCCACGGTGTAAAGCTCTGGCTCTGCCCCTACATGGTGTACGGTCGTATCCAGAAGATAGCCCTCGGACGGGGTAATCTCACGGACGCTCCAATCGTTCCCGCAGATATAATACTTCGTTGTGAACTGCCCGTTTTCATCGGTGGTGTAGGTGTCAACCAGTTCCTCGCCCTTATAAATGCCGTAAACCGCACCTGCAAGGGAAGCGTCGCCCTGCGGCTTCTTCCCCGTTTCCACGTCGGTCTTTAATACCGTGACGTTGAATTTCTTTAAGATGTTGGTAAAACTGCGTTTTGTTACTTTCTTCCACTCAATCGGGGCGGTCTGGGATGCAGGGACAACGTAACGGATTGCCGTGTCCACTTCTTCAAGGGTATAAGGCGTGCTGCCGCTGATAAGGACGTTCTCAAACTTTGCCAGCCCGTTCTTATCGGTCACGGCGTATTCATCTACTGCAAGCCCGCTTAAAGAAGTGCCGTAAAGGTGGAACTTCACGCCCTCCACAAGATTGTCCTCGGATGTTTTTACAACTTCCAGACTGCCACGCTTCAAAGTGTTGCTGAATGTGACCGTAGAGGTTTTCCCGCCGATAATCGTCACGGTCTGGGTTTTCTGCGGCTCATAACGGTCGATGGACTGCTCCGTGACGGTGTAAGTGCCGGGGAATAAGCCCTCCACCGTGATATTCCCGTCCTTGTCGGTTTTTACGGTCTTATTGAAGCCGTCGCCCTTGATGGTAAAGGAAATCCCCGCAACAACGCCGTCCTCGGAAGTCTTTTTCAATGCAACCGTCCCTGTCGGCGTTTCCACGTTGATATATGCCATCATGGTGTCCACGTTTTCCACGCCCGTGATGACATCCTGCAGGTTCGGGTCGCCGTAGGCAATCATCTTTGCCCCGCTGCTGACCGTCGGCGTGTTGTTCCTCGTTGCCGTAATCCTCACCTTGCCGTCAATCGCCTTTTTTGACGTGATGGTGAGCTTATTTCCAGACTTGGACACTTTTATATTGCTGTCGGAACTGGTAAAGGAATACTCGGAGAGGGAATTGTTCTTATCCGTCAGCGTTAAGCTGTACTTCCCATCTGTATAGGCAAGCTCCTTTGTGATGTCCTTTTTGCCTGCCGACATGAAGCTCGGAATCGTGCCGTGCCTTGTCATGAATGACACAATCTGGTCGTAAGCCGCCCTTGCCCCGCTGTTGGCATAATTAGAGCCAAAATGCAGGCTGTAAACGGTCGTGCTTGTCTGACTGTACGGGCTTGTGGAATTACGGCATCCCGTGACAAACTCCCATACAAGGGTCTGCGTGGCAAGCCATTTCTCATCATCGCTTCCAGACAGATTCCCGCTGTTGCCCTGATAGCCGTAGAGCAGGGCAAGCCCCACCGCCTTTTTCTGGTCTGCGGAGAGGGCGTTCCATGTGTTGGAAGACGCCTTTGCCAACGTGTTCCCTGTTTTTAAGGGTACGCCCGGCTGTATGCAGAACGCCGTTTCCCCGTCCACATACATACGGTATTTATATTCGCCCGTGCCTCCTGCGGTATGACCGCCGATGTTCGCACTGGAATTATATCTGATTGCGTTCCCTGCGCCGTCGTAGGTGTGGGTAAAGCTAATCGTGCCGATGTCGCCTGCCGCAAACGCTGTCGTGGCAGGGACGGCGGACAGTGCTGTGACCGCAGCCAACGCTAATGCCGCAGCCCTTTGAAATAATTTACGAATCTTCATTCATTACCTCCTGTTCGTTCTCATGTTGATAGTTGACTTTCTGGCAGAAAAAAAGCTGCCCATATGGACAGCTTTAACGCCGAATAACTGATAGCAGGGCATAAGTCATTCGGCTGTCGTGGCAGTCGCCAAATGTTCGTGCAAGCACGTCCGCTTGGCTCGTTGCCTACGCATATTTCTTTTCTCGGATAGTTACTGGCAGTATCTAGGGGGAGAGGTGTGGAGAGGGGGAAGTTTAAAAAAATTTGCTATCCCCCAAAGGGCGGACTTCTCCCCAAGTGTGCGGTTATCTTTCCTGCCCCCGCTGCCTTTGCAGATGGCGGTTGTAAAACTCCAACGCCTTTACGACAAAATCCGTTTCCTGCCCTCTGGGGATGGATTTCGGTATGAGCTTGGTTATCCGCTCGTCCTTAAAGGCGGGCTTCTCTTTCTGGTTTGGCTTTTCCTCCTGCATGATGCTCTGGATAACCCCGTCCGTGAGCTTTCCCTCCTGCATGAACTTTTTCATCTTGATAGCCTGTGCAAGAGAGGGCGTCGCATCGTTGTAGCCCATCGCTTCTAACAGCGTATATTGCTGTTCCTCGGATAGATAGGAGATTTCCACCGCAGGGCGGAAAGCTATCTGGCGTTCATCAACCATTTGCAGGATTTCGGGTACAAGCTCGGTCAGACGGATATAGCGTTGGATTTGATTACGGCTTTCTCCGACCTTTTCAGCAAGTTCTGCATCACTCCGTAAATGTGTCCCCAATGGGGACGAATTATCTTTCGGGGGTCTGCCTGCCTGTCGCTTCATAGCTTCAAGCCGCATCTTATACGCAAAGGCTTTCTCACTCGGCAAAATGGTCGTTCTTTGGAGATTACTCTCAACCATGACAATAATTGCTTCGTCACGGGTCAGCTCCTTGACCTCGCATTTGAGCGTTTCAAGCCCTGCAAGCTCGCAAGCCTTTTTCCGCCTGTGACCGCTGATTAGCTCATACCGCCCGTCCTCTTTCTGGCGGACAGTGGCAGGGGTCATCACGCCGCTCCGCCTTACGCTATCCACAAGCTGCTCCATGTCCTCATCCATCAAGACCTTGAACGGGTGGTCTGGGAACTCGTCAATCTCCGCAATCGGGATTTCCCTTATTTTGCTTAGATTCGCTTCCGCACGGCTCTCATCCGTTTCAAAGAGGTCATCGTATGCGGTCAGCTCGATTTTGCTTTCTCTGCTTCTCGCCAAGCTCTGCCACCTCCTTTCCGAACTGCTCGTAAGCGGCGGCTACCTTGCCGCCTTTGTCGTAGGCAAAAATGCTCTTGCCCTCTGCGGTGGCTTCCACGGCACGGATGGAGTGGGGTATCTGTGTGTCGAATACTTTAATCCTCTGCCCGTAGGCACTTTTTACCGTTGCCATGATTTCCTTAGAGATGTTCGTGCGCGGCATTACCATCGTCATAAGGATGCCGTCAATCCGCAGATGGGGATTGATTTGCCGTTTCACTTTAGACACGGAGCGAAGCAACAGCTCTAAACCTTTTGCCGAAAGATAATGGGGCTGTGTCGGGATAACCACGCTGTCAGCAGCCGCAAGAGCGTTGATTGTCAGCATACCCAAGCTCGGCATACAGTCCACAAGAACCGTGTCGTAATTCTTTTTTACCTCGTTGATGCAGGTTTTGAGTACGCTTTCACGGCTTATGGCGTTAATCAGCCTTACTTCCAGTCCCGACAGCTCAATGTTGGACGGAAGCAGGTCAACGCCCTCGTCATGGTGCAGGATACTTTTAAAAACATCGACGGGTTTGTCGTCAATAATGTCCTGCATGATAGTCGAGAGCGTGTCGGGCAAGTCGTCTGGTCGGCTGTAACCGAGCGACATGGTTAGGTTTGCCTGTGCATCGGCATCAATGAGCAGTACCTTTTTGCCCTGCTGTGCCAGAGCCACGCCCAGATTGACCGCCGTGGTGGTCTTTCCAACGCCACCTTTCTGGTTGGTTAAAGCGATTACTTTGCAATTTGACATAGGGTGCGTCCTCCTTTCGCATAGATTTAGCCACTTTGTCAAGGTGGCTATGTAAGAGTACCAGAGAACGCAAAAAAGCCGCTTACTCTTAAAAAATCAATAAGAATAAGCGGCTCTGTGATGTGCCTTAGACATATTCAATTTTCATTCTCTTAACAGGAGCGTTGACAACCTTAAAAATGAGTTCGTCAACGGGCTCGGTATATCTGCCCTGTTGAATAAGCTGATTTTTCAATTCCACAAGGCTATGTAGCAATAACTTTCTTTCCTCGCTGTCAAAATATAAATGAGTTTTCTTTTCCCTCATAATCGCCATCATCCTTTCTTGACTGCATTATACATAAGACAAAAGGAAAACTCAAATGTATGTTTTAACCAACTATTTACTTGATACCATATCCAATACTAATGCAACTACTAACAATAGTCCCTCATTGTCGTTACAAATTCCATATTTTCTTCTTTCATTTCCTTGTATATATCCGCTGTATTCAGAAAAGGCTTTGTTCCAGTCATCTAAATTATATGGACAATCCTCCTCAAATGTATTAAACATATCATCATGATACTTATCTCTAACATATTGAACTAAATCACAATTATCAATATGTTTCTCTATTTCCTCTATTGTTTCCACTTTTCCCTGTGAAATAAGAGCAATTATCTCTAATCCAAATAATTGTAATCTGTCTGTTCCATTAAACGCTTTACTCATACTGTACCACTCCTTAATCATTCATCATTTTTCTCATATTATAATCAACTATATCTTTTGCCAAATTTACAAAATCGGCTACAATACAGTCAATATCCTCTTTACTATACTCAAATTTCATATTTTCATTATCGCAATTATTCGCCGCAAACTTTAATGCGAGATAATATTTATACAAATATCCTGCTAATTCTGGAATATCGTCATACGCATATACTCCTGTTTCAATAAAATTTTCGAGTGTTCCTTTCGCCATATTATAATAACTCATTACAGCTTGATTGTGAAACAATGCGCCATCACTTTGCAAACTTTTTTCGCATCCCTTTTTATCAGCTCTGGCAAATAGCTGAGAAACATTTCTATCATTTTTTATCTCTACTAACCTACTCTTAAAATATTCTTCAATATCCATAAGTTTTCCTTTCTTCATGCTCTACTGATATTCTCATTATAGGATTTTTGTTAATCAAGGTCAATCATTCCCCAAAAATGTTTCAAATCATACGAAAATACTCCAACGCCTCCCTTATCGCCGCTTCTTTCTCTGGCGGACATTTCGGCTGTCTGGAATTTTCTGATTTTGGCAGATTATAGTTCACCCTCTCGATAATCCCACATTTCTCTTTTACCTGTGCGATATACAAACTGCTGACTTTCAATCCCGTATGCTCCAACACATAATCCTTGATTTCCTCATAAGTTGCTTTGCTCTCCGCAGCCGTTAAATCAAGCTCGTCCATCTGAAGCTCAACCTCGATATGTTGGTCTGCATGAAGTTTGGACAATAAACATACCGTCTCCACATGTACCGTCATCGGAAACATATCCACCGGGCACACCTTTTTCACCTGATACCCTCTCTCGCAAAGGTATTTCAGGTCCCTTGCCAGGGTGGCGGAATCGCAGCTTACGTACACAACTCTGTCCGGCTGCA
>OLRL01000195.1_pt1 | contig 56022 bp, 51 predicted proteins | sample 1643201 | NCBI WGS metagenome assembly OLRL01 (sample SAMEA3136649, study PRJEB25190) | human gut metagenome | biome: human gut; feature: human-associated habitat; material: faeces | place: Austria | collected 2013
TGGAAAATCCTGGCGTTTCTTCAGGTTGATATAGACATAATTTTCATTTAATGTGTCTGCAAGTACACGGGAATCGGTACCGGTACGTGTCAGATAATAATTTGCCAGTCCCATATCCATGAAGTAGCAGCGGCTTGCAGACTTAAAATCCAGAATGTCCATTTCTGTTATTTTTGCACAGAATCCAATGATTCCAGAAAAGTATAACCAGCTAATGGCACGGTTGCAGGTAGCCTTTGAAATATTACTGGAGTAGTCTTTGGTTACCAGCTTTTGCAATTCTTCGCTGATACTGTCTTCTGAAAATCCTTTCTTTTCACGGTTTAAAATGCGGCAGATGGAAAAGAAAATATGAGTAAACACTTTGGTATCCAAAATATCTGTAAAATAGCGAATGGACTCATTGGTAAAGGTATCAATGATTTTTACAAGTTCGCCCTGTGCCTTTACGATATTCCGGTTCTCCAGATAGTTTTCTACCACTTTGGGATAGCCACCAATTTGACAATACAGATCATAGGTTTCCTTTAAGCGATTATAGACTTCTGTTTTAGAGGAAACAAGAGATATTTTTTTGTAATCGTCATACAGATTCTGATCATAGGCCATCAAAAACTCCTCTAAAGAAAGCGTATAGATGGTGAGTTTGGTGACATCACCGCTGGAATAGCGAAACTCCGGATCATAAATTCTTCCAAGATAACTACCTGTAACGATGAAATGGGCTTTAAACTGTCGGGTGAACTCCCGGATGCGGTTATAAATTTCCGATGATTCCTGAATTTCATCAATAATGATGACGGTATCATCGGAATCAATAAAGTCCGGCTCATATAACTGGAAGGCATCATGGAGAGGATGCTCCCGCCGTTTTGTTCCAGGTGTCCAATCGGTTGCCTGTTTATAACATTGCATAAACTGTTTACCACTTAATTCAAACAGGTTAATATAAATTTTGTGTTTGTAGTTTTCGTCAGCGAATTTCTGTATCAGGTAGGTTTTTCCAACCTGACGGGCTCCACCGACTTCCAGGGTACTATGACCTCCTTCATTTTTCCAATCCAGAAGACGGTCATAGACAAAACGCTTCAGATACATAAGCACAAATCCTTTCTTTAAAATCTATCTTTCATTATAGCAATTTCTTGAGGGTTCATACAGTAGAAAATATATAATTTATGAATATCTGTTTTTATACTTCATATTTCAGCTTTGCACGTATGTCCATGAGCATCTCACCTAAATGATTTTCGCCATGACCATCTACACAACCCCAAAAGTAATCTCTCCAGTCGTTTCCTTCAACAAGGTGAGAACTTCCGGTAGCAAGTAATGCTTTGCATAGGGAGGGGTTCTGCATGAATTTGCACATACAGATTTCATACATGTACATAAGCTTTACACTTTCCCAGTCTGAACGAAGATAGACTTCCAATCCCAGTTTTTTTGCTTCTTTTGGATTTTTTAATCTGGTGAAGCGCAGTTTTTCTTTTGGTAAGCAGGTCTTTTGTGCCTGGAATGCAGCCTCATTATTGGCATACCAGTAACCCCGGTAATAGATCCGAGAAGGATAGAAGTTACTAAGAAAAGCGTATGCTCCACGAAAGTGGTCGATTGTTTGCTGGTAATGATTCGAATCGTTATTCATAAACATGTAATCCCTTCTTTCTTACCTAAAAAAGGAACCGCTTATTTTGATAAGCAGTTCCTTCTTAAACATAGTATTATTATTTTTGAGCTTCTTCTTGTTCTTCGTAATAGCGGTCTGCAATATAGCCGGCAGATTCCGCCCAAAGAGTATTTTCTGTATTTTGTAGGGCTTTATAAGTTTTTGAGTGATAAAACTTGCCCATGGCATCCGGAAAGGAAAGATTACTCTTTTCCATAATAATATCGATAACATCCCGGATTTGAATATACAGATTCATTGAAATATCTTTTCCGTTAAAAAAATATTTACCTTCCATTTTTTACACATCCTTTCGAGATTCAAATACCAGATGTTCAAGAGCAAGTGGAGTGTGAAAAGAAACCTGATTATTTACCTTATTATACCGAAGCCTTGCAACCGCTTCGTCCACGCTCAAGATGCCGGACAAATAAAGCTGTACCGTTTCCATAGTATTATCATCCGCAACAGGTCCGATTACAACATCATAGTGGTGCTGGATATCGCCAACGGTACGGTTAAGCTTGATAAATTCCAACCATTCCTTGTCCAAGGTAGTAAAATGTTTGATTTTTAATTCTTCAGATTGTCGGAAGATATACTGATACACATATTTTCCACCAGTATGAGTACGCAAGTACAGGCGGTTTGCCCATTCCTTTGCCTGCTGTTCAAGCACTGTACAATAAAATCCACGACCAAAATCACGACGGTTATGCGATTTGTTCAAATCGATTTTATTAAATGCAATATTGGAGCCATGGAAAAGAACAAGAGTGGGTGTATCTTCTTCTATAATATCTTCTACGTATTGAAAAGTGTCATGAATATCTAATTGGTGCAACGTTTCGTGTTGAACCAGTATTTTTTCAAATACTTGATGTTTGCAGAAAATATTAAAGGCAACGTCTTCTGATATTTGGTGCTTTTTAGCATAATATTCCAATGCTTCGATTGATAGCATTTCTATATCTGATTGAATACTCATAATACGTTATTCCTCCATTTGCTTTCATTATATCAAAAAAGAAGGTGCTTTCCAACGGTAAAATAATTAAATCAGAAAGTTCTGCCAGGTGTTTGAAATGAGGCATTCACCCCATTTCACTAGCCCCAGAATTCGCCCATGATTTCTCAAGAAAATCATCTACTGGATTTAAGTCCAGTTCCTCGTGATTCTTGATTCGCCATACGGTCATATAATCAGCGTTGCTATAGCGATAGCCGTTATACATTTCGCAAAGATATTCCTGAAACGAAGAAAGCTCTTCTGAATCCGAGAACTCCTTGTATAAATCAGGAAGTTTTACCTACGCTGTACGTACTGTGCAGGTTTTGGCTACTGTCAGCGAAAGGTTTATAGGTACAAAAAGCGCTGATTAGGGTGCTGGAAAAAATAGTTGCAGTAAAGTAATTGAAGATATGAAAAGCTTTATAATGTGTATACAGGGTGTCAACCGGCATAAATTTGGCACGGTAAAATACCTGATATGGCATGGAAATAGCTTGTCAGTAAAGGTGAACATTCACTTCTTAAAATAATCCGAATATCCCAAAATAGTACAAGAAAAATTTCATTTTTTTCAGAAATCAAAAGATAATCCAAATTCCAGTGAAGATTGTATTAAGGATTTTCGTGAACCTGTGGTAATATAAATTCATCAAATAAAAGAACGAACCGCAGGGAGGAACGAACATGAAATTCAAAAAAATGGCAGCTCTTTTAATGGCAGGAGCAATGGTACTTGGAATGGGAATTCCGGTAAGTGCAGAAGAAAAAGAAAGCGCAGATGAAATTACAATCTGGGCATGGGACGAATCTTTTAACATCAAAGCGGCAAACGTGGCAAAAGAGATGTATGCCGAGACAAATCCGGACGTGAAAGTAAATGTAGTGACAATGGCACAGGATGACATCGTGGCAAAATTAAATACAAGCCTTGCTTCCGGTTCTTATGAAGGACTTCCGGACATCGTACTGATCGAGGACTACAGAATCCAGGGATACTTAAAAGCATATCCGGACGAATTTGCTGATTTATCAGACATTGCATCACCAGATGATTTCGCAGAGTATAAAACAGGAGTGAACCAGGTAGACGGAAAAATGTACGGTATTCCGTTTGACTCCGGTGTTGCAGCCGTTTTCTACCGCACAGATTATATTGAAGAAGCCGGTTACACAGCAGAAGATATGCAGGACTTAACATGGGATAAATACATTGAAATCGGAGAGGCAGTACAGGAAAAAACAGGAAAATATATGCTGACTCTTGATCCAAGTGACCTGGGACAGATTCGTATGATGCTTCAGAGTGCAGGCGCATGGTACACAGATGAAGAAGGAAACGTAACAATTAAAGACAACCAGGCATTAAAAGATGCCATTACTACTTATAAGAAAATCGTAGATTCCGGAATTTCCAAACAGGTAGCTGACTGGGATCAGTTCGTAGGCGCATTTAACAGCGGAGAGGTAGCAAGTGTTCCGACAGGCTGCTGGATTTCCCCATCTGTATTAAATGCAGAAGACCAGAGCGGAAAATGGGCAGTTGCTCCATTCCCTAAAATGGCAGAAAATGAAAACTCTGTAAACGCTTCTTCCATCGGTGGAGCCGGCTGGTATGTTCTGAAAAATGTAGGTCATGAAGACGCTGCAAAAGCTTTCTTAAAAGATACATTTGCTTCCAATACAGACCTTATGAATCAGCTTGCAGTTGATATTAACCTTGTAAGTACATTAAAAGCTTCCAGCGAAGCAGAAAACTATAATAAAGGTGTTGATTTCTACGGCGGACAGGAAATCTTCAAAGATTTTGCAGAGTGGACAAATGAAGTTCCGGCTGTAAATTACGGAGAAGATACTTATGCAATCGAAGATATTATGACAGAGGTTGTACAGGCTGTTGTAGGCGGCGCTGATATTGACGAAACTCTGGAAATGTACCAGACACAGATTGAAGGCGCAGTAGCAAACTAAAGATTTCAGTAGTGTGAGGAGGGCAGACAGGCTTGTCTGTCCTCTAACTGGTTAAAGAGGATTTTGCAGGAGGAAGATTATGAACAGACAGAAAGTGTCAAAAAGTGGATACAGCCCGAAGCTTAACAGAAAAGCCTGGGCGTTCATCATTCCAAGCCTGATTTTAATCGTTGCGTTTGTTTTTTATCCGATGATTCAGGCATTTATCACATCGTTTCAGACAGGAGCCGGAAATCAGCTTACATTCAGCGGACTTGTAAATTATAAGCGTTTATTAAATGATATTACATTTCGTAAAGCGCTTTTTAACACATTGATCTATCTTGTAGTTCAGGTTCCGGTAATGATCATTCTGGCGCTTATTATTTCAACTATGCTGAATTCCAAGGGACTAAAGGGAAAAGGATTTTTCAGAACTGCCATTTTCCTTCCGTGCGTAACCTCCCTTGTAGCGTATTCTATTGTTTTTAAAAGTCTGTTTGCAACAGATGGATTTGTAAATGCACTTTTAATGAATTTACATATTATCAGTGAGCCGGTGGCGTGGATCACGCATCCGGTATGGGCAAAGGTACTCATCATTCTTGCCATTACCTGGAGATGGACAGGATACAATATGATTTTCTATCTTGCAGGACTTCAGGGAATTGATGATTCTATTTACGAGGCAGCGGAAATTGATGGGGCAGGCGCTTTCCAGAAATTTAAAAGCATTACAGTTCCTATGTTAAAACCGATCATTCTTTTTACAACAATCAATTCTACAATAGGAACTCTGCAGCTTTTCGACGAGACAATGAATATCACACAGGGCGGACCTGCAAATGCAACCATTACCATTTCCCAGTATATTTATAATCTGCTCTTTAAGTATTCGCCGGACTTCGGATATGCGGCAGCAGTATCTTACGTAGTAGTTGTACTGATTGTTGTTCTTTCAATTATTCAGATGAAAGTGGGGGATAAAAATGACTAAAAAAGTTCTTCGTGGTTTTCAGTATGTATTTTTAAGTATCTGTTCTATCATCTCGATTTTTCCCTTTATCTGGATGATTATTGCGGCAACAAATAAATCTGTTGATGTAACAAAGGGAACTCTGGTACCTGGAAATTATCTGATGGAAAACTTAAAAGCCGTATTTTCTTCTGACCTTCAGTATGGTACGGCATTTAAAAACTCTCTTGTGATCGCTGTTGTTACAACTCTTCTCGCAATGGTTGTTTCCTCAGCGGCAGGATACGCTTTTGTAATATATAAATCAAAGGCAAGAGAAAGAGTATTTAATTTTATTTTGCTGTCCATGATGGTTCCTTTTGCAGCTTTAATGGTTCCTCTGTTCCGTCTGTTCAGTAAATTCAGTGGAATTCCGGGATTAAAAGTCATTGCGATTAACACACCGGGTTCTGTTGTTATCATTGCTGTTGCCACAGCATTTTTAATCTTTTTCTTCCGTCAGAATACGGAATCCTTCCCAAAAGAGCTGATCGAGGCTGCAAGAATTGATGGACTTGGAGAGTTTGGGATTTTTACAAGAGTATTTATGCCGACAATGAAATCTACTTATGCGGCAGCGATCATTGTTACATTTATGAGCAGCTGGAACAATTATTTATGGCCTTTGATCGCTCTGCAGTCACCGGAAAAGAGAACTCTGCCCCTTGTTCTTTCCGCAATGGGCTCCTCATATACTCCGGATTATGGTATGATGATGGCAGCCGTTGTTATGGCAACAATTCCTACAGCGCTTATCTTCTTCCTGATGCAGAAACACTTTGTAGCAGGTATGACAGGCTCTGTAAAAGGCTGATAAATTTTTCATGGAGGACAGAATTATGACAGCAGAAAGAGCGTCTCTTGAATGGCTGGAAAATCCGGAAGTATTTCAGGTAAACAGAGAGAAAGCCCATTCCGACCATTTATTTTATGAAAAAGAAGAAGAGGTATGCCTGGAAGACAGGCTGCCTCTTTCACAGTGTTTAAATGGCACATGGAAGTTTTCCTACGCAGAAAATCCCTCAAAAAGAGAGAAGGATTTTTTTGAGGAAGGATACGATGACAGCCATTTTGACAGGATTACAATACCGGGACATATTCAGATGCAGGGATATGACAGAAATCAGTATATTAATACCATGTATCCCTGGGACGGGCAGGAAGAGCTTCGCCCTCCGCATATTTCAAAGGAATATAATCCTGTGGGAAGCTATGTAAAAGAGTTTGTTTTGAAGGAAAATTTAAAAGGAAAACCGCTGTTTCTTTCTTTTCAGGGTGTGGAAACTGCCTTTTATGTGTGGATGAATGGAAAGTTTGTGGGATACAGTGAGGATACCTTTACTCCTTCTGAATTTAATATCACAGATTTTGTAAAAGAAGGAAAAAACAGACTGGCAGTAGAGGTATATAAAAGAAGCAGTGCAAGCTGGCTGGAAGACCAGGATTTCTGGCGTTTTTCTGGAATTTTCCGCGACGTATATCTCTATGCAGTGCCGGAGCTTCATGTGAGAGACCTGTTTGTAAAAGCAGGGCTTGATGATTCTTTTACAAAAGGAAATCTTTCTCTTCAGTGGGAAATTTCCGGGGGAAAAGAAGGTGCATACATGGAGATCAGCCTTCTGGATGAGAACGGAAATCTTATTTTAAAAGAGGAAAAACCTGCAGAAACAGGAAGTTTTTCTGTAAAAGAAATAGAAAAAATCAGACCGTGGAGCGGGGAAGAACCTGTACTTTATGAACTGTTTATCCGCCTTTACGATAAGGACAAAAAGCTGATGGAAGTGGTAAAAGAGCAGGTTGGATTCCGTCGTTTTGAGATGAAGGACGGGCTTATGCTTTTAAATGGAAAACGGGTTATTTTCCGTGGGGTAAACCGTCACGAATTTCATTATCAGAAGGGAAGGGCGATCGGAAAAGAGGAGATGCTCTGGGATGTACGTTTTATGAAGCAGCACAACATCAATGCAGTCCGTACTTCTCATTATCCCAATCAGACTTTATGGTATCGCCTGTGCGATAAATACGGTATTTATCTGATAGATGAGACAAATCTGGAAAGTCACGGTTCCTGGCAGAAGATGGGAGCCTGCGAGCCTTCCTGGAACGTGCCGGGAAGCCTGAAAGAGTGGAAGGCAGCCGTTGTTGACAGGGCAAATTCCATGTTTATGCGAGACAAAAACCACCCTTCTGTCCTTATCTGGTCCTGCGGAAACGAGTCTTATGCAGGTGACGATATTCAGGCAATGACAGACTTTTTCCACAGTGTGGACGACACAAGACTTGTGCATTATGAGGGCGGATTCTGGAACAGAAATTACCCGGATATTACAGATATGGAATCCAGAATGTATGCAAAACCGGCAGATATTGAGGAGTATTTAAAGGAAAATCCCGCGAAGCCTTACATAAGCTGCGAGTATATGCACGCAATGGGAAATTCCTGCGGAGGCATGAAGCTTTACACAGATCTGGAAGATGTTTACGAAAAATATCAGGGTGGTTTTATCTGGGATTATATTGATCAGGCTGTGGAGCGGATCAACGATCAGGGAGAGAAGGTTCTTTCTTACGGCGGCGATTTTGACGACAGAGCAACAGATTATGAGTTCTGCACAAACGGGATTGTATATTCCGACAGAAAGGTTTCTCCGAAAGCGCAGGAAGTAAAACATCTGTATGCACCTGTCCGCATATTCCCGGAAAAGGACGCAGTACGGATTGAGAATAGAAACAATTATAGTTCTACAGAAAATCTTGATTTCTGTTACGTGCTTCTGAGAGATGGGGAAGAGGTGGAATCCGGCGTATTTAAAGCAGATGTAAGCCCTCTTTCTGAAAAATGTGTTCCGCTTCCAAAGCTTTCTTTTACAGAGAGCGGCGAATATACCATACGTGTTTCCACCTGCCTTTCCAAAGATACCATATGGGCGGAAAAAGGTTTTGAGACTGCGTTTGGAGAGACAACCTGGACAGCAGAGCCGACAGAATATAAAGAAGAAAAAGAAGCACTTACGGTTGTTCACGGAGACGTAAACATCGGCGTAAAAGGAAAAAATTTCTCTGCCATGTTTTCGCAGACAGAAGGGGGAATCGCCTCTCTCTGCTACAATGGAAAAGAGTTTATCACAAGAAGACCGGAGCTTACATTCTGGCGCGCGCTCACAGATAATGACCGCGGCTGCAGCCTTGGATATGACTGTGGATGCTGGGCAAATGCGGGAGCCTACAGGAAAGTGGAAAATGTTTCTGTGGAAGAAACAGAAAGCAGCGTAACTGTTATTTTTGACTTTGCAATTCCTGTAAGTAAAGAAATCAAAGCGTCTGTTTCCTATACGGCAAAGGCAGACGGAAGTATAAAGGTTCACGCTTCTTACAGGGGCGTAAAAGGGCTTCCTGATATTCCGGCGTTTGGTCTTGAGTGGCGTCTGAAAGAAAAATATCATAATGTCCGCTATTATGGAATGGGGCCGGAGGAAAATTATATTGACCGCTGCGAAGGAGCTCGTCTCGGTATTTTTGAGACTACGGCAGAAAAAAATGTATCCGGGTATCTTGTTCCTCAGGAATGCGGAAACAGGACAGGTGTGCGATGGCTGGAACTCAGCGATAAAGAAGGTACAGGACTTCGCTTTGAAGCGGCAGGACAGCCGTTTGAGGCAGGCGTACTTCCGTGGAGTACACGTGAGCTTGATGCTGCGTCTCATAAAGAGGAGCTTTCCATTCCTCATTATACCTGGGTGCGTGTCCTTGCAAAGCAGATGGGCGTAGGAGGCGACGACAGCTGGGGAGCACCGGTTCATGAGCAGTACCGCATTTCTTCTGCTGAGAATCTGGATGTTGAATTTTTCATAAAACCGTTGTAAAATAAAGAAAAATAAGACAGTACAAGGTTAGGAATGAAATGGGAAGAGAGTGTAAAGTGCTGATTGTAGACGATGAATTTATTACACGTCAGGGAATCAGCCATATGATCATGTGGGAGCAGGAAGGCTTTTTACTTGTTGGGGAAGCCTCTAACGGACAGGAAGGAATAGAGATGATAGAAAAGTATCAGCCAGACATTGTTCTGGCTGATATTGTTATGCCTGTATTAAACGGAATTGAATTTTCCATGATTTTGCAGGAAAAATATCCGAATATCAAGCTGATCATCTTAAGCAGCTATGATAATTTTGAATACGTGAGAACGACACTTTTAAACGGGGCAGTGGACTATGTTTTAAAGCCGACTTTAAACCCGGAAATCCTTCTTAGGGCTCTTAAGAAGGCAGCGGCAGGCATACCGGGATTTTCTCTTGACAGAAGAGAAAGCGTAGCTCTGGAAACACAGATGGAACGGTATCTGACAGGGTATCAGGATAGCATTTCGGAGGCAGAATATAAAGAAAGATTTCCTTATATGCAGTTTCGCGTTCTTGCAGGAAATATGAAAAAATCCTGCGGAAACAATACACGCCAGTGGGATAAGGTACAGGAAATACTCATAAAGTATCTGTACAAAAACGGATTTGAAAAACTATGTACTCTGTATCTGGAGCAGGAAGTATTTTTCTGTGTCATTAATTATAAAAAACCAGATGAGATGTTTCTTATCGAGAAGCTGAAAGAAGGGGCAGAGAAGGCGGGGAAAATAGCAGAAAATCTTTTTCTTGTGCTAAGTGATGGATTTACAGAGTTCTCCCGAATCCGTGATATTTACGAAAAAGAAATAAAGCAAAGCCTGGAGCAGAAATTTTATTTTGCAGAGAAATTTTTGATCGAACAGGGAGAATATGTGACTGCAGAAGCCGAGCGTTTTCACTATGAGGAGTATGCGGGATTATTAAAAAATCATCAGTTTTCTCAGGCAATGGCGCTTTTGAAAGAGTATATGGAATACCTCTGTCAGTGCAGATACGACGCATACCAGTGCAAAAATCTTTTCAAAAATCTCTTATATAATCTTTTGATGGAAATGGAAAAATGCGGAGTAAAAAGCGAGGAGCTTCGAAGGATTTATTTTAAGAGAACAGACAGAACAGAAAGCGAGAAGGAGTTTCTTTTATGCTGCAGCGAGATTACAGAAGAGCTTGCTTCTATGGTGCCGGACAGCAGCCACAGCGAGGATTTTCGGATAGAAGAAATGAAGGAATATATCAGGACGCATTATATGGAAAAGCTGGAGCTTGCAGATCTGGCAGAAGAATTTTCCTTTAATTATCACTATATTTCTTCTTATTTTAATCAGTATATGCAGGAGGGATTCAGCGGGTATCTGAATATGGTCCGCATTGAAAAATCCTGTGAGCTTTTAAAGGAAAGCTCCATGCCCATTTCCGACGTCAGTATGGAAGTGGGATATTCCGACCACGGCTATTACTGCAGAATGTTTAAGAAGCTGAAGGGAGAGACGCCGAGTCAGTACCGGCGGAAAAGCAGGATGGAGGCAGGACATTGAGAAAGCGGTGCAACACACTTTTTTTAAAAATTATCCTGGCTGTGGTGGCTGGGATTATCTGCCTTACTACAGGATTAAGTATCTTAAATATCCGGGCATCTCAGCAGGCATTTGTAGAAAATTTTGTGGAATCCCAGGATAAGATATTTCAGCAGACAGACAGGAATATTTATAATTTTTTCCGGGATATGACAGCCGTTACTTCCAGTATCAGCAGTTCTTCCACAGTGCAGGCGTATTTTACAGAGACAGACTGGGAATATGCGGAGGAAGCAAAAAATATTCTGGAACTGAAACAGTATTTAAAGCAGCTTCCCATAGAGAAATACAGCGATATGAATCTTGTGCTTCTGGGAATTGACGGAAAAACTCTGAATTATAACGATTCCAGTCTTGTGACAGACGGGGAGACGCTTCTTCATAATTCCGTGGTAAAAAAAGCGCTGGAAAATCCGAAAAAGCTTATCTGTCAGTACGAGAAGGGCGGATACACAGACGTTATGAAAGACTGTCCTGTAATCGTTCTGGCGAAATCTATCAGCAGGGACGGAGGAAAACATGTATCCGGCGCAACGCTTCTGACGATTAAGGAAGCTGATTTTCGGAGATATTACGATGGATTTACAACGAGCACAAACGACCTTTTTATTCTGAATCAGGATAATGAGATCATCTCCTCCAACAGAGAGGAATATCTGGAAGATTCGGGAGACAAAGAGAAGCTTTTGAAGATAATAAAAGAGATGGAAAAATCCGGAATAAAAATCATGAGCCGGGAGGAAAACGGGCAGCTTACAGGATATATGACTCAGAGGCTTCAAAGCACAAATTATACAATGCTTGGCATGATACACCCAGATATGGCATTTGCGAGAGTATATGATTCTCATTATATTATCGGTGTGACAGCCTTTATTACAACGATTGTCGTGCTTGTTATTTTTCTTCTTGTAAGGCAGCAGACAAGACCGCTTTATAAGCTGGTGGATAAGATGCGAGGTGTTCGTGAAGGGCGTCTGAACCAGTTTGTAAAGGTAGAGGGCAGTACGGAAATCCGGGAACTTTCTTCTACGTATAATACGATGCTGGGAGAAATGCAGCAGTATATCGATAAGCTGATGGAGGTAGAAAAAGCAAAGAGGGAGGCAGAAATCCATTCTCTTCAGATGCAGATCAATCCCCATTACATTTATAATACGCTTGCAAGTGTAAAGTGGCTCATCTGGCAGGGAAACAAAGAAAAATCAGTCCAGGTGATCGACGCTTTTATCCGGCTTTTGCGAAATACCATAAGCAATAAGGAAGAGTTTATCACTTTGAAAGAAGAGATTGAAAACCTGAAAGATTATGTGATCATCAATCAGACAAGATACGGAAATTCTGTGAATGTGGAGTATTATGTACTGCCTGACTGTGAGGGGCAGAAGATTCCGAAACTGATCCTACAGCCTTTTGTGGAAAATGCGTTTTTCCATGCGTTTCCTCAGGGGCAGAAGGGAACAATCTCCATATTTGCCCGTATGAGTGAAGGTCAGCTGAAGGTAGAGATCATAGATGACGGAATTGGCATGGACAATCAGACAGTACGGACGCTTCTTGATAAAAATGATGATCAGAAAGAGCATTTTACAGGCATTGGCGTGAATAATGTAGACGACAGAATGAAGCTTATTTACGGGCAGAATTATGGAATCCTCATAGAAAGCGAGAGAGGAGAGGGAACGAAGATCATTCTTTGTTTTCCAGATAAAAAAGAAGCATAAAAAAATTCCGCGGTGCTGCCGCGGAGTTTTTTATACTAGCGGAGAATCTCGCTTGCGAGATTCTTTGTTATGCAGAAATCATTGAGCTGTGAGGGCAAGCTCAAGAGAAGTGTCACTGAAAAAGGTATTTGCATTATAGAGATAGAGGATTTCCTGTACGTTTTCTACCTGAATCAGTTTTTCCAGGTCTCCGTAGTAATATCTTGGGTCAACCATAATAATATTCCGGTAGTGGGGAGCAAGAAACGGTACAAAGCAGTTGGCATAGGAATCCTTTAAGATAAGGAGGGTGCGGTTTTCTTCTACAGGCGTGCTGATTTTTACCTGCGGGTGATTTCCGTTAAAGAAGAGCGCGTATTTATCACGGCCTTTTAACTGTTCTGTGGCGTAAAAGCTTCCTGATTTCTTCTGTTCGTCCACGTAATTTACAACAGAGGAAGGGGCGCCTTCTGATGGAAGAAAAACAGAAAGTTCTTCCTTTTTGCCGGAACGGAAGCCGCTTTTTGCAGAGAGCGTTCCCTGAAAGGATTCGGACACAGGAACAGGTTCATATTTGGGAGAAGAGGCGTCTATTCCCATGACTTTTGCAGCTTCCATAAAAGCAAACCATGCGCCCTGGGTTGTCCAGTGGTGGTCAGTGTGATAATAGATTCCCTCGTCTCTGTGCTCGCTTAAAGTATCGCGCACATCAATAAATGTAACACCTGCTTCGTTCAATGTATCTCTTAATGCGTCAATATAGAGATTCTGATCGGCTGCCGGGGCTGCAAAAGGAAGTTTTTCTTCTAATATATTCACAGCATTTGGGGCGATCAGTGCGTACTGTTTGATATTGGAATGACTTTGAGCGAAATCGGTCATTGCATTTAAGGCAGCATCGAGCTGTTTCTGCGGCGGTGGATTAAACGCTTCCATGAGATAGCCGCCTTTTCCAAGATAAACGCCGTTTTCTTCTGTTTTTCCTATAAGACGGTCACAGCCGGCTTTCAATGTAACCCAGGTGTCACGAAGAGGAAACTGGTCATTTACATAAGTCTCATATTTCGGAGAAAACTTTCCGGACGTTATCTGAGAGAGGGTAAGTTCCGGTTTTGATGAGAGAACACGGTTTTCTTTCTGAGAGAAGTTCTTGTCCGGTGTGAAAATATTAATGAGAAAAACAAGAAGCAGCGCCAGAAAAAAGGCAAGTCCCATGTAGTGGAAAAAGTATTTATAGTTTCGTTTTTTCATATGTACCTCCAAAGACGGCAGGCTTCCGTCTTAGAATTTTAAATATAAAAACGGGGTGTAAGAGTTATATACCATATATGCCGTTGCCAGAACAAAAAGAAGAAGATTTATGACAATGGCTGTTTTGGGTTTTCGTTTCATCATTCTTTTAAATCGTGTCTGAAGACCGCTGCTGCAGGAAAGAATACTGATAATGAGCAGGACGAAGGTGGTTTTCAGATAATATAAAAAGGCAGTGTCCGCAAAGGCGGAAGCGCCAAAACCGAGGAGTGTGCCGAAGGTGCTGCCAATACCGGAGAAGGTGGTCTGACTGAAAAATACCCAGCCGATCATGACAGAAAGCATTGTGTAAATCCGGCATACAAAAGGAGGGACACGCTCCAGAATATCTTTTAACAGGAACTTTTCCAGAAGAAGGAGAAGTCCGTAATAAAGCCCCCAAAGGACAAAGTTCCAGCTTGCTCCGTGCCAGATTCCGGTAAGCGCCCACACAATAAGAATATTTCGGATATGCTTTCCTGTGGAAACACGGTTTCCGCCAAGAGGGATATAGATGTAATCCCGGAACCAGCTTCCAAGAGAAATATGCCATCTGCGCCAGAATTCAGAGACATTCAGGGAAGTATAGGGGTAATCAAAGTTTTTCTGGAAATCAAAGCCAAGCATTTTTCCGAGACCGATCGCCATATCTGAGTATCCGCTGAAATCAAGATAAATCTGCAGGGTGTAAAGAATAATACCGAGCCATGCAGTCAGCATGGAGGCGCTGCTTCCAAGTGCATTTATTTCTCCGTAAACGGCAGCAAGATTATCTGCAAGAAGTACTTTTTTTGCAAGACCCTTGATAAAATATTCCGCGCCGATTCCAAATTTTGCAAGACTTACAGGACGGCGTACAAGCTGTTTTTCAATATCTGCATAGCGGACAATGGGACCTGCCGCCATATGAGGAAACATGGTGCTGTAAACACCGAAGGTTACAATATTTTTTTGTGCTTCTATTTTTCCCATATAGACATCAAAAATATAGGAAAGATTTTTGAAGGTGTAGAAGGAAATTCCAATGGGAAGAGGAAGTTCCTTATTGTATTTAAAGAAACAGAGGATGAAAAGATTGATAATAACAGCAAAAATCAGACTCCGTTTCCTGGCTTTTTGATCGAAGACGGATGCTTCCAGATCCAGCCCCATAAAATAATTAAAAACTGCTGAGAAAAGCATGAGCACCACGTACACAGGCTCGCCCCAGGCGTAGAAGAAAAGGCTTCCGATTATCAGCACCGGATTTTGTAATTTCCGGGGAACAAGATAATACAGGAGCATAAAAATCGGCAGAAAGCCGAAAATAAAAAATATACTGGAAAATACCATAATCTTTTTACTCCATTCTATGAAATCAGGGACAGGAGGTCTTCCCGCCATACAGAGGCTTTGGGACCGCACATATAAAAGGCATAGTTTCCGCGGGTTTCCACTACTGCATCGCCGAGAAGCGCCATCTGGTCTGTTCCGTAGCCTCCGAATACGTTTTTCTGACTTTCAAGATGGGCTTCCATGTTTTCAAGGAAAGCAGCAGCCTGATTTTTGTCGCTGCCTTTTACGATGAGGATCTCGTCCACAGACATAGGGGAAACTGCTTTATAAAAGAAGCAGCCTTTTGTGTCTCCGGCTGAAATCTGGTAAAAATGCTTTAAATCTGTCCGATTACGTTTCTGAAGCGCCGTGATGTCGGTATCCTGCTCCATGAAAGCCGCGATTTCTTCCATTGGAATGTCTTTTGCTCTGTCTGCTGTGTAAAGAACAGTAAGATATATAAGAAGAAAGGCGGTCAGTGCAATTTTTATAAAAAGATATTTTTTTGGTTTCATAAGTCAGAGTCCTGCCGTTTCTGCCATATAGGTAAGCCATTTTGGATAGAAATCAAGAACAACGTGCTCACCGTCCGGCTCATACATATTTTCATTGTTTTCTATAATAAAAGAGTTATCAATAAAGGTGCAGCCCATTTCTTCACAGAGAGCCTGAAGTCCTTCATTATACTGGGGATAATTTCCAAGAGCCGGAATCTCATCAATGGCAGACTGCAAGATTGGAAGAATCCCATTTATGTAAATAGGGGAATCAGGAAGTGCTTCCTGAAGTTTTTGTATTTGCTGTCTGTAGGCATCAATAAATGCGCCGGAGTCCTCTCCGTATTCTTCCAGGTCGTTGGAACCGAATGCCATAAAAATTACAGAGGGGTGAAGTCCGATCGCTGTTTCAATCTGTTCGTCTGCGTGGGCAATGGAAAGGCCGCGCTTGCTGACAACAACATCTGTATCAAGAAATCCGTATTCCACAATAGATTCTGTAATAGAATCTCCAAGTATAACGCAGCCCTGGAATGCCTGGCGGATCTGCACTTCGTCAAGAATGGCTCCCTCAGAGGCAATGTCCTCCTGCATCTGGGAAAGCGCTGCATCTTTATCAGAATTTTTAAGCGCCTGGAGTTCCTTTTCCGTCTGGGAAATATCAGCAGATTCCATCTCCTGAAGGCGAGCCACATTTTCAGTACAGGCGTCATCTTTTGGAAGGGAAAGGCGGACAGACATAAAAATAATTCCTGCTGTCAAAAGGAAGGCTGCAGGAATCAGAATCTTTTTCTGGTTCTTTTTCAACTTTTATCCTTCTTTCTTTTTACGAATAGTGACGGTATTATTATAAGGATTAAAAGAAAAAACTGCAAGAGAAAATGTTATGGACGAAGGCGGCGAAAGGGGGTATACTTGTTTTAACTTAACAGAGATGGAGGAATGACCTATGGGAAAAAAGATTGCCGGAATTTTAAGAGGAGAGCTTATCCCTTCCGGGTTTTATGTACTGCTTGGACTTTGCCTTGTTCTTATGCCTGCGCAGACAGTGAATATTATCTGTAAAGTAGTCTTCGGCATTGTTCTGGCGGCAGCAGGACTGTATCACCTCTCAATTTACATAAGAGGAAAAGATTCCGCTACGATCCTGGACTTGTTTACAGGCGTGATCGTTCTTGTGCTGGGAGGATTTTTGTTTTTTAATCCTGTGATCGTTGTAAAGCTTCTGCCGCTTCTTCTTGGCGCGTTTGTACTGGTAGACAGTATCTGGAAGTTAAAGGGAAGCTTTCAGCTCAGAAAGAGAAAAAGAACAGAATGGCAGGTATTTCTCTTTGTCAGCCTGATTTTTATTGTTCTGGGCGGAATCATGATGGCAGATCCGTTTGTGAAAACAAAGATAAGCATTCTTTTTGACGGCTGGGTTCTTGTGGTAAACGGAGCATCCGATTTTATCTTCTACTTTTTATTAAAAAGAGGGCTGAAAGCTGCCGATAAGAAAGCAGAAGAAGTGAGTGAGGAAAAGACGGAGCAAGCGGAAGAAACTGTGGAGGCAGCAGAAGATGAAAAAACTGTGCCGGAGGAACAGACTTTAGAGGCAGATGACAAATCTGCACCAGAGGAAGAAACACCGGAGGAAGAAGTTCTGGAGGAGTGGAAGGATTGAAAAACGAAGTCGTTCTTATGGATTTTTCGGGGGTATACCGGGAGGAAAATTTCTGGAAGGAAGAAGAGGTGCGGTGGATTTCTGCGCAGGATATTCCCGGTACAAATTGTTACTGTGATGATGAGGCGTGGAAAATCCTTCAAAAAAGAATGGAATCTTTTTCTTTTAAGGGGATTCATTTTCTGGATTCCGGGAATTATCATTATATGACAAGGCTCTGGCTGGAAAAAATAAGAGAGCCTTTTCAGCTTCTCGTACTTGATAATCATACGGATATGCAGCTTCCGGCTTTTGGAGGAATCCTTTCCTGCGGCGGCTGGATTGCCCATGCTCTGGAAACGCAGCCATATTTAAAGAAGGTTTTTCTTGCGGGACCGCCTCAGAAGGACTGGGAGGAAGTGGAAGCTTCTTTTCGGGAAAAAACAGAGTTCTTTGGAAGGGAAAGGCTGTGGGAAGCATACAAAGAGGGGAACAGAAGCCTCATTAAACAGTATGTGGAAAAAATTTTCCTTCCATTATATATATCGGTAGACAGAGATATTCTCTGCGAGGAGGAAGCCTGTACTGGGTGGAGTCAGGGAGACACAAAAGAAGAGGAGCTTTTTGATTTTCTGGAAGAGTTTTTTTCTTATTTAAGCGAAAACAGGATTCCGCTTTTGGGAATTGATGTCTGCGGAGAGGGAGAGCCGGAAAATTGGAACGGCTTATCTATTAACGATAAGGGAAATGGACGGATCCTTAAATTTTTGACAGAAAAAGGAGTTTTTGATGAAAAATGAGTTACTGACAATCGGTCCGTTTACTGTATATGGATACGGGCTTATGATTGCCATTGGAATTTTCGCAGCGTACATTGTGACAGAATACAGAGCCAGAAAACAGGGTCTGCCTTACGAGCACGTTTTTTACATTGTAATCTGGTGTGTGCTTGGAGGCTTTCTTTCTGCAAAGCTTCTCTTCTGGATCACAGAGTGGAAAGACGTTCTCGAAGACCCGCTGTATTATCTCAAAAACATGATGGACGGTTTTGTTGTGTACGGCGGAATAATAGGCGGGATTCTTGCGGGATATATTTATGCCAGGGTAAAAAAGCTGAATTTCCTCGCTTTTTTTGATCTTGTGATGCCGTCTGTTGCTCTTGCCCAGGGTTTTGGAAGAATCGGATGTTTCCTTTCAGGGTGCTGTTATGGAAGAGAGACGAATTGTCCCCTTTCCATTATGTTTCGGGAATCTGATTTTGCGCCAAACGGCGTGCCGCTGATTCCTACGCAGATTTATTCCAGTGTTCTTGATTTTCTTCACTTTGCGCTGCTTTTGTATATTGCGAAGCATAAAAAAACAGACGGAGAAGTGGCAGCAGCGTATCTTGTATGTTACAGCATAGGGCGGTTTATTCTTGAATTTTTCCGGGGAGATTTAATAAGAGGAAGCGTGGGGGCGCTTTCCACATCGCAGTTTATTTCTATTTTTACAGGACTGGCAGGAGTGGGAATGTTTCTTTTGCTGAGGAAGAAGAGAAATATGAGAAAAGAGGCTTGAAAAAGTCTCTTTTTGTATTTACTGTAGAACATACAGGAATTATAATAGGGTAATACAAAAAACAAAAAGCGAGGGATTTTTATGGGAACAAGAACCGTTTATCTTGAAAACAGACAGGAAGAATTAAAATCCGGTCTGGAAATTCTTTTATCTGTACATCATTTTACTTTGACTGAGGAAAAGCAGAATGCAGATATTTGTATTCTGGCAGAACCATGTGAAGAAGAGACTTTAAAGGTAAAAAAAGACGGGAAAAACTGCAGCGTTTCTTTTCATGAAAAGGCGCATTTTTTCAGGGGAGTGTCTCTGGTTCTTCAAAATATTGAAAAGGAGTCCTGGGACAGAGAAGAAAAGGTATATTTTGATTCCAATGGAGTGATGCTGGACTGTTCCAGAAATTGTGTGCCGACTGTAAATACAATAAAAAAATACATTGTGCACCTTGCTGCATTTGGAATGAACCGTCTTTACTTATATGTGGAAGATACGCTGGAAATCGAAGGCTATCCATATTGGGGATATTTACGGGGACGTTTCACAAAAGAGGAGATGAAAGAGTGCGATGCGTTCGGAAAACAGTTTGGCGTTACGCTGATCCCGTGTATTCAGACATTGGCGCATTTAAGGAGCGCGTTAAAGCAGCCTGCATTTGAAAAATACAGAGATATTGACGATATTCTTCTTCTTGAGATACCGGAGACAGAGGCACTTTTAAAAGCGCTTCTCGATACGGTAAAAGAGTGTTTTTCCTGTGGGATTGTTCATCTGGGAATGGACGAAGCGGAGCATCTGGGCAGGGGAAGATTCCTGGATAAAAACGGCTGGCAAAATCCGGCTGCTGTTATGAAACGTCATTTTGAATGGCTGACAGAGGAGTGCAGAAACAGGGAGTTAAGCCCGATTATCTGGTCAGATATGTACCTGAAATTTAATTTTGGTTCAGAAGGATATTACGGTCTGGCGGAAGATGCAGAGCCTTTAAATAAGGAGAATCTTTCCTCAGAAACTACGCTTTGCTACTGGGATTATTACCATGAGGGCGTTCCCTTTTATGAAAAATATTTAAATCTTCATCAGAAAATGGGAAATCCTGTTGTATTTGCAGGCGGGGCATGGACATGGAACGGGATTGCGCCGGGGATCAGCAAGGCTGTCCGGACAACCCTGGACGCTTTGAGGGCGTGTCAGAATAAAGGAATCAGGGACGTATTTTGTACAGCCTGGATGGACAACAGTGCAGAGACGCCTCTTGAAACGCTTCTCCCGACGCTGGCTCTTTTCGGGGAATTTGGGTTCAGTGCACTGCCGGATAAAGACTGGGTAGCAGAAAGATTTGCATTTGTTCTGAAAAGAAAATGGGAGCAGTATTGTCTTCTGGACGCGTTTGATAATCGAAAGTATAAAAAGGAAGAGCTGGAGCAGACTCTTGATTTAACAGAATATAATAAAGACTGCGAAAATCCGTCAAAAATTATTTTTTACGAGGATAATTTTATGGGAATTGCGTCTGAGAGCTGCTGTGAAGAAGAAATGCAGAAGCAGTATGAAATGCTGAAAGATAAGCTCTCAAAAATAGTGGAGGAAAAATCCGGGGAAGCAGAAGACCGGGAGCTTTTTAAATATTATAAAATCCTGGCAGAACTTTTGAGCAAAAAGGCAAATATAAATAAAAGGATACGAAAGGTGTATCAGTCAGATGATAAAGAAAAATTGCGTGATTTCAGGCAGGAATTGTTAAGGATAGGAGAGCTGGCGGAAAACTTAAGAATCCAGCGTCAGAAATTATGGATGGAAGAGTATAAGCCGTTCGGGTATGAGCTGCTCGATATTCGGTTTGCCGGTGTTTCTGCCCGCGCCCGCTCGGAAGCGGCAAGACTCAAAGATTTTACAGATGGAAAACTGGAGCAGATTGAGGAACTTGAGGCGGAGCTTTTGCCATGCCGCGTATCAAATCTATGGGACAGAATGATTTCCGCAGGGAATATGGAAGGGGTTTGAGAAAGGTACAAGATTAAAATCTGTTTGTCCGATAATAGAAATTTATTTTAAAGTTACGTTGAATTTTCACAAAAATAAGGATATAATAACTGCATATAGAGATTTAAGGAGGTCGATATAATGCTGATTCAATTTTCGGCAGAGAATTATCTTTCTCTAAAAGAGAAAATTGTATTATCCATGCTGGCAAGTAATGATACGCAGCATATGGAACATTTGATCACTACACAAAAAAAAGCAGCCTGCCTAAAATCAGCAGTTATTTATGGTGCGAATGCGTCTGGAAAATCGAATGTGCTGAACGCTTTCTGGTTTATGGTAAATTATGTATTGACATCACATGAGAAGCAGCTTCATAAACCAATCGACAGGATACCGTTTAAATTTTCTTCGGAAACTCTGGAAAAGCCCAGTAATTTTGAAGTGATATTTACTGTCGATGATATTCGGTACGCTTATGGTTTTGCTGTGACAGATAAAAAAGTTGAAGAGGAGTATCTTTATTATTATCCTAATGGCAGGCAGGCAATTATTTTTGAGCGCAAAAATACAAACGATTATCGTTTTACAACTGATGTAGAAGAGCAGATGACACTTCGAGAACGAACGTCACCAAATAAACTTTATCTGTCTGTGGCTTCAAATTGGAATTACAAAAAAGTGGTGCCTGTATTTGAGTGGTTTGCATCTTGTAAAATTCTAACAAAAAATTCTATTGCAGATGCTTATGGTATAGATGCAGAGAAGCTTTATGATGATGAATACCGTTCTGCCATCACAGATATGCTTCGAGTGGCAGATTTTGGAATCCAGTCTCTGCAAATCAGAGAGAAGAGCAATTTGCAATGCTTAGTAAAAAATGAGGAAGAATATATTAATATTGATGCAATTCATCTGGTAGAGGACGAAAATGGAAAAAGTCAGTCCTTTGTCCTGAATATGACCGAAGAATCAGATGGTACAAACAGTTATTTTAAATTGGCAGGAATTGTAAAAAATGTACTGGAGGAGGGTGGATTATTGGTAGCTGATGAAATGGATGCGCACCTTCACCCGCTTTTAATGAAACATTTGGTGATGATGTTTAACAGTCAGGATTATAATCCAAGAGGAGCACAGCTTATTTTTACATCACATAATACGAACCTTCTTGATTTAGATATGTTCAGAAGAGACCAGATTTGGTTTACAGAAAAAGACGAAAAGTGTGTCGCAACGGATTTGTTTTCTCTGTATGATTTTTCAGTTCGTAAAGATGCAAAGGTAGAAAAAGGTTATTTGTTGGGGCGTTATGGTGCGATTCCGTTTATCAAGAAGGGAGTGCTGTAATGGCAAGAGGAAGTATTGAAAAAAGAGGTTCCAGAAAAAGAAAAGTAAAACCGGTTGTTCTGATCGTGACAGAAGGGGCAAAGACAGAACCGGGGTATTTTAATCATTTTCGTATCCGCCAAAAGAATATAGATGTGCGTGTAGTCGGAAGCAGAACGAGCGCTGGTGAAACGGATTATAACAGTCTCATCAGGAAAGCAAAAGAATATCGGGATAAAAGTGATTTGTCTTCTGAAAATGGCGATACTATCTGGATTGTGGCAGATGGCGATGTGAATTATAACAATCCGAATCCAATCGAGAAAAAGGATATAGCTTTGACTCATGCAAGAAAACTGGCAAAACAAAAAGGTATGGAAATGATCATATCCAATCCTTGTTTCGAATTGTGGTATTTGTTGCATTTCAGATATACGACTGGTTTTTTGAAGGATTACGAAGCAGTTAGAAAACTTTTAGTGGAACATATTCCGAATTATGAAAAAGCTGATGATGTATTTTTAACATTGGAAAATAATTTAGGTGAAGCGGGGCAAAGAGCCAGGAAACTGGAAGAATACCATTTAAGAAATGGAAGGGTATTGCCTTTGGGAATAACAGCCAATCCATTTACAGAGGTGCATCATTTGATAGAAACTCTCGTCTCATAAAACGACTCCCCTTTGCATAGCCTGTACCAAGGTTATCTGTTTGGAGAATGCCATGCTGACAGCGGAAGATTTTGAGGGGAAGACAATTACATCACAGGAAAGAATCCCGGCAGTTCAGGCTTTGGCGGCAGTGCCCGCCCAGAGCCAGGACTACGGGGATTTTCTCGTAAAATACGTACAGAACATACACGGTCCCATTGACGTGATTTCAGACGTCAGTTTTCAGATCATCAATGAAATTTTCGGAGTGGCATACGTTCCTCTTGACCAGGTGGGAGAGCTTCAGATCAACAGCTACTCTTATAATTCCATACCGAAGTGCTATACATATATGGATATGGAAGCATTAAGTGCGTCAGGTGTTATACGGCTTCAAGACCATCCGTATCTGCAGCTTCGTGGGAAGGAAACGGCAGTGGCAGTGATCGATTCAGGAATCGATTACGAGAACGATGTATTTCGTGATGAAAATGGAAAAACGCGAATTGCCTATTTGTGGGATCAGACCATTGCGGGAAGAGATGACGAGAGAGTTCCCTATGGAAAGCTTTTTACTGCTGAGGATATTAACAGGGCGCTGGAATCGGAGACGCCCCTTGAAATCGTACCTTCCGAAGATAAAAACGGGCATGGCACAAGGCTTGCAGGAATTGCGGCGGGGAATCAGGTGCCGGAGGAAAATTTCTCCGGTGCGGCGCCGGAAGCCACGCTTCTTATTGTAAAGCTGAAGCCTGCAAAAGATTATCTGCGGGAGTTTTATCTTTATCCCAGAAATGCGGAGATTTTTCAGGAAAATGATATTATGCTGGGGATTTATCAGGTGACAAAGCTTGCAAACCTTCTTCGTATGCCGCTTTCTATCTGTCTTGGAGTGGGGAGCAGTCAGGGAGCGCATATCGGGGAAAGTCCTCTTTGTCAGTATGTCAGCTATATTTCCGGATTCAGCCAGGTTTCCGTTTCGATAGCAGCAGGAAATGAAGGCGCTGCCAGACATCATTTCCGGGGAAAACTGGGGCAGGAAAATAATGAAGTGACAGCAGAACTTCGAGTTGGAGAAGGAGAGGAAGGCTTTACTGTGGAATTCTGGGGAGAGCCGCCGGAAGTATATGAAGTTTCCGTCCAGTCGCCAACGGGAGAGCGTCTTGAGGTAAGTACGTCTCTTGGGGCTGGAACACAGACTCTTTCTTTTGTTTTTGTGGAAACGAAGGTTCTTGTAAATTATGTGTCCATAGAGCGGCAGACCGGGTATCCGCTTATTTATTTCCGTTTTCTTCATCCCTCCTCCGGGATATGGAAGCTTCGGGTGAGAGTGAGAAACGGGCAGAATGTAAATTTCCATATGTGGCTTCCTGTAAACGGACTTGTGTCAAAAGATACGTATTTTCTTGAGCCAACGCCGTATAATACGGTGACTTCTCCGGGAGACGCAATAGACAGCACAACAGTTACTGCGTATAATTACAGAGATAACAGTCTTTACCTGGAGGCGGGAAGGGGATTTTCTCCGGACGGTGTGGTGACACCGCATTTTGCTGCGCCGGGGGTGAATATAAAAGCAGCGTTTCCGGGAAACCGGTTTGGAGATGCGTCAGGCACAAGTCTTGCTGCTGCACAGGCGGCGGGAATTGCGGCGCTTCTTTTTGAGTGGGCGATCATCCGGGAAAATGCGCCTTTTTTTACAGGCACAAATGTGAAGCATTATCTCCAGAGAGGCGCAGTCCGTGATGAAAATATGCAGTATCCAAATCAGGAGTGGGGGTACGGGCGCATTGATCTTTATCGGACGTTCCAGCTTTTGTCATGAGAGAAAATAAGGATTCCATATGGGAATAATATACAAAAATTGTCTCTGATTTTTGTACAATTTGAAACAAAGTTTTTTAGTGTGCCTAATTGTTTTTGGATATATTTTCTGATATACTTTATAAAAGAAAAAACGGGAGGCACAAAACAGTGAAACGAGGAAGTATTTTTGAACTGGAAGGAGCTCCGCGGATGAGTGAGGCGCTGCCGCTTGCTCTCCAGCACGTTGTGGCAATGATCGTGGGCTGCGTGACACCTGCGATCATTGTTTCCGGAGCAGCAGGTCTTGAAAATAAAGAGCAGGTTCTTTTGATCCAGTCAGCGCTTGTAGTTGCGGCTTTGTCCACATTGCTTCAGCTTTTTCCGATCGGAAAAAAAGGCGGATTTGCTATCGGATCCGGGCTTCCGGTTATTATGGGAGTAAGTTTTGCCTATGTTCCCAGTATGCAGGCGATCGCACAGGGGCATGGAATAGCGACAATCCTCGGCGCACAGATAGTAGGCGGCGTTGTGGCAGTTCTGATGGGGATTTTTGTGAAAAAGATACGCGTATTTTTCCCGCCTCTTATCACAGGAACGGTTGTGTTTACCATTGGTCTTTCTCTTTATCCCACAGCCATTAATTATATGGCAGGAGGAACGGGAAGCGAAGACTACGGTTCCTGGCAGAACTGGCTGATTGCTTTTTTCACTCTGGCAGTTGTGACAGGTCTTAACCATTTCGGAAAAGGTATCTGGAAGCTGGCTTCTATTTTAATTGGAATTATTGCAGGGTATATTGTTTCCATTCCTTTTGGCATGGTGAATTTTGATAAAGTGGGAGAAGCCGGGATTTTTCAGATTCCGAAATTTATGCACTTCGGAGTGGAATTTGAAATTTCTTCCTGCGTGGCTATAGGACTTCTTTTTGCAATTAATTCTGTGCAGGCAATCGGAGATTATTCTGCAACCACCATCGGAGCTATGAACAGAACGCCAAAAGATCAGGAGCTTCAGAATGGAATTGTAGCTTATGGTATTTCCAATATGGCGGGAGCGCTTTTGGGAGGGCTGCCAACTGCGACATTCAGTCAGAACGTTGGTATCGTGACAACAACAAAGGTCATTAACCGCTGTGTTCTTGGGCTTGGTGCAGTGATCCTGGGAGTAGCCGGAATTATGCCGAAATTTTCCGCAATCCTTACTACGATTCCTCAGTGTGTGCTTGGAGGAGCAACCGTTTCCGTATTTGCCTCTATCGCCATGACCGGTATGAAGCTTGTGGCATCAGCGGAAATGGATTATCGAAATTCGTCCATTGTAGGACTTGCAGCAGCGCTTGGCGTAGGCGTATCGCAGGCGACAGCAGCGCTTGCCACTTTCCCGGAATGGGTAACTATGATTTTCGGAAAGTCTCCGGTTGTTCTTGCGACGATTATTGCGGTGGTGCTGAATATTATCCTTCCAAAATCCAGGGTGGAAAAGGAAGAGGAAAAAGAGCAGGGGAAACGGATTAAAAAAAAGCTGGAAAAAGATCATAAAAAATTTGAAAAATAGAAGGTGTATTGATTAAAAAAATATTACCGCACAGAAAACGGACTTCTGTACGGTAATATTTTTTTCGTTTTGCAGATATTATTTTCTTGAAACAAAATGCGGAAGACCGTCTTCTCCAACAGGAAGAGATACGGTTCCCTGGATAAGAGGGCGGGCATAGCGGACAAAATCTTCTGTCACATCAGTTCCGTCTTCTGTTATCCATGTAAGAGGAACTGTTTTTTCTTTGTTGCAGATGTGATTTACGTCCTCAAGACCGCATTCCATCTTATAAGAACCGTCTGCTGTTTCTTTGCGGATAAAAGAAACCATTTTTCCTGTCTCTCCATTAAGAGCAGCCTGTACGCCGAATTTTCCGGCTGCAATGGCCTCCTGCTGGTCTGTTTTGGAGAGCATAGAGGAAGAGCAGCGCTGACTGACATTGAGCTCCACAGAGCGGGCTTTTACCCCAAGGCGATTTCTCACAAGATTTTCCAGATACTTTCCGCAGCCTGCAAGCATTTTGTGACCGAAGGTATCTGTTCCCACGGAGCTGTCGTACTCGCAGATAAAAGTACCTTCTGCATCATGAATTCCTTCGGATACGCAGACTACGACATTGCAGTTTTTCTTAAGGCAGTCCCGGACTTTTGTAAGGAAAGCTTCCTGCTCAAAGTCTGTTTCCGGAAGGTAAATGAGAAGAGGATTGTCTCCATCATATCTGCGGGCGAGAGCGGAAGCGCCTGTAAGCCAGCCGGCATGCCGGCCCATGATTTCCACAATAGTAACGGAATTTTTCTCATAAACATTTGCATCGAGAATAATCTCGCGCACAGTGGAGGCTACGTAACGTGCAGCGCTTCCAAAACCTGGCGTGTGGTCTGTGCATACAAGATCATTGTCGATGGTTTTCGGCTCTCCGATAATGCGGATGTCACTGCCAACAGAAGCGGCATACCGGGAAAGCTTGCTTACTGTATCCATAGAATCGTTGCCGCCGATATAGAAAAACCAGCCGATATTCAGCTCTTCAAATCTGGCAAATAAGGCAGGATAAACCGGGTCTTCCAGAGATTCCGGAAGTTTATAGCGGCAGGAACCAAGGTAAGCGCCCGGAGTATGGGTCAGGCAGGAGAGGGTTTCTCCGGGAAGGGCTTCCTGGAAATCCAGGATCCTTCCATTTAAAAAGCCTTCGATTCCGTTTACCATTCCATATACGTGTTCGATCGTATCCGGGTGTTTCAGACCTTCTGATACCACGCCGTAAAGACTGCTGTTGATAACTGCGGTAGGACCGCCGGACTGTCCTACTATCAGATTTTTCTTTGTCATAATAACCTCCAAAATAGTATTCTGTAATCCAGTATATCATAAGGTTACTGTTTTTTCATTCCTTTTTCATGGAAAAAAGAAAAGGATTGTAGTATAATTACTGAGAGCAGCGACAGGCTGTCTTGTATGAGTGGGGAAATTTTGCAGATAAGGAGAACATTTATGGCAAATAAGAAACCAAAAAAGAAGAAAACGGCAGGGGACATTGTTTTAAGTCTCATACTTGTAGCCGCAATCTGTGTTTTCTGCTATGCAGCGTTTAATTTGTTCCATATCTACACGGAATACAAGAAGGGTACGGACGAGTACAATAATCTTGTGCAGATGGCTGTGACAGAAAAAGAGCCGGATGCGGAAATGAAACCGGCAGAGGAGCAGACCTTAAAGCCTCCTATGGACATTGATTTTAATACTCTGCAAAGTGTAAATCCGGAAGTGATCGGCTGGATTTATGTGGAGGCGCTGGACGGAGTAAATTATCCGGTTGTCCAGGCAGAAGATAATGACAAATATCTTCATCTCACATATGAGGGAAACTATAATTTTGCGGGAACAATTTTTATAGACTATGAAAACAGCAGTGATTTTAGCGACTGCAATACGCTTGTATACGGACATAATATGAAAAATGGTTCCATGTTCGGTCAGCTTAAAAAATTCACGGAGAATGAGGAAACATTTAATAAAAGTAAATATTTCTGGATTTTTGTTCCAGGAAAAGCGTACAGATATGAGATTATTTCCGCTTACACAACTTCTGTGAACAGCGATACATATACGCTGTTTAAAGGACCGGGAGAAGAATATCTTCAGTATTTAAGCACAATAAAGGGATATTCCGAGCTGAAACAGGAGACGGCAGATACGAATATCAAGGATAAGATCATAACCCTGTCTACATGCACCGGCAATGAGGCGACAAGATACGTAGTACAGGGAAAACGTGTGGATACCATCGAAACAGAATAGGGGGCGTTCTTATGGAAAAAGAAGTGGAAAGGCTGCAGGAAATCATAGATACCCACGATAATATCGTGTTTTTCGGCGGCGCAGGCGTGTCTACGGAAAGCGGCATACCGGATTTCAGGAGTCAGGACGGACTTTATCACCAGCAGTATGATTTTCCGCCGGAGACTATTTTAAGTCACACATTTTTTATGCGCCGCCCGGAGGAATTTTACCGCTTTTACAGGGATAAAATGCTCTGTGATACGGCAAAGCCAAATGAGGCGCATTTAAAACTTGCAGAGCTTGAGCGGACTGGAAAGCTGCGGGCAGTCGTCACCCAGAATATTGACAACCTTCATCAGCAGGCAGGAAGCAAAAAGGTTTTGGAGCTTCATGGAAGCGTGTACAGAAACTACTGTATGGACTGCGGCAGATTTTATGATTTTTCTTATATGAAGGAAAGCAGCGGCGTGCCGAAATGCGAATGCGGAGGGATCATTAAGCCGGACGTGGTTCTTTATGAGGAAGGGCTTGACAACCAGGTGATCAGCGAGTCTGTGCAGGCGATCAGTGAGGCTGAGGTCCTGATCATCGGGGGAACGTCACTTTCCGTTTATCCGGCAGCAGGTCTTATTGATTATTTCCGGGGAGAGCATCTTGTTGTCATAAATAAATCGTCCACACCGCAGGACAGAAATGCGGACCTTCTTATAAAACTGCCCATTGGCAGCGTATTTTCACAGATCAGAATGGAAGGGGTGTAAAAAATGGGGCTGCTTTATGAGGTGGGAGATACCGTTACATTAAAAAAAGAGCACCCGTGCGGAAGCAGGGAGTGGGAGATTCTCCGTGTGGGAGCTGATTTTCGCCTGAAATGCTGCGGCTGCGGCCATCAGATCATGGTTCCGCGCAAAATGGTGGAGAAAAATACAAAAAAACTTGTAAAAAAGTAAAAAATCTTCTTTACAAGCATATTTTAATATGTTAAAATTAAAAACCGTGATATATTTTCATATCCTTGCTCTTTGTTGACAGGCAGAGGGCCAAAAGACCATAAGGAGGTAAGACAAGCATGAACAAATACGAATTAGCATTAGTTGTGAGTGCCAAAGTTGAAGACGAAGTACGCGATGCCGTAGTAGAGAAGGCAAAAGGCTACATCACACGTTACAACGGTACAATCACAGAAGTTGAAGAATGGGGTAAGAAGAAATTAGCTTACGAAATTCAGAAAATGCACGAAGGCTTCTATTATTTCATTCAGTTTGAAGCAGATGCAGAATGTCCGGCGGAAGTTGAGAGACACGTACGTATCATGGACAACGTATTAAGATACTTAGTCGTTAAAAAAGACGCATAATCTTATATACAACGGATTTTAGAAAGCACCATTAAGAACCCGTTCACTTAAACATCAGAGAGGTAGAAAAATGAACAAAGTCATTTTAATGGGACGCTTAACAAGAGATCCTGAGGTTCGTTATTCCGCAGGAGAAAACGCACTGGCGATTGCCAGATATACGCTGGCAGTTGACCGCAGATTCCGCAGAGACGGAGAGGCAAGCGCAGATTTTATCAGCTGTGTATGCTTCGGACGCAGTGCAGAATTTGCAGAGAAATATTTCCGTCAGGGTCTGAAGATCGTCGTTTCAGGACGCATCCAGACAGGAAGCTACACAAACAGGGACGGACAGAAGGTTTACACAACAGAAGTTGTTGTGGAGGATCAGGAGTTTGCTGAGAGCAAGGCGGCAAGTGATAACTATGCAGCGTCTCATCCGCAGACAAGCGCACCGGCGCCATCTATGCCGGGACCTGGAGCAGCAAGTGCAGACGGCTTTATGAATATTCCGGATGGAATTGACGAGGAGCTGCCTTTTAACTAAGGACTGTACTTTCCTGACAGAAAGAAATCAGATTGAAGAAAAATATAGGAGGAAACCATCATGGCTTACAATAGAGGCGAAAGACCGGACTCTCCAATGAAAAGAAGAGGCGGACGCAGAAGAAAAAAAGTTTGTGTTTTCTGTGGTAAAGAAAACAATGAAATCGACTACAAGGATGTAGCAAAATTAAGAAAATACGTTTCCGAGAGAGGAAAAATCCTTCCGAGAAGAATCACAGGAAACTGTGCAAAACATCAGAGAGCTTTAACTGTAGCTATCAAAAGAGCTCGTCATCTGTCTCTGATGCCATACATTCAGGACTGATAGAAGGTAATGTGCCGCTGTTTATAAGACAGCGGCACTTTTTTTTCTCTTGTATCTGGCAAATTATGTTTGAATCTGTTATAATAATTATGGATTCTCGTTAATTTATGGTAAAAGAATGGAAGGAACTATGAAGAATAAACTGAAATTCAGGGGACCATTAAAGAATTTTATCAGGTGGCCATTATATTTATCCGGTTTTCTGGTGGTTTTGAATCTGCTTATTTATATGACAGATACAAGAGCAGGTATGCTTATGTCCGTGGGGCTTCTGCTGTACATTGCAATCGCAGCGGGATTACAGCGGTATCACAGACCTGTGATTTTAAATGACCTGATCGCATTTGCCAACCAGTACGACGGACTGGAACGGCGAATGCTGGAAGAGCTTGCCCTTCCCTTTGGCATCATGGATATGAATGGCAAAATGATATGGTCAAATAAATTATTTGCAGAGCTTACGGGAAAAAATCAGTTTTATAAGAAAAATATTTCCAGTATTTTTCCGGAGCTTACAAAGGACAGACTTCCCTGTGAGGGGAAAAAAGAGCATGTGGAGATCAGCACCGAGTTTGGAGACAGGATTTACCGCGTTTCCATGCAGATGGTAGCGATAAAAGATGTGGTGAACAATGCGGAAGTTCTGGAAAATGTGGAAGATGACGTAAACATGATCGCCATGTATCTCTATGATGAGACAGAGCTGAAAGAATATATCCAGAAAAACGAGGATAACAAGCTGGTGATCGCCCTTGCTTATCTGGATAATTATGAGGAAGCTCTGGAGAGCGTGGAGGACGTAAGACGCTCCCTTCTTATCGCGCTGATCGACAGGAAGATCACGAAGTATTTTTCCACGTTTGACGGTCTTGTGAGAAAGCTTGAAAAGGATAAGTATTTTCTTGTTATGCGCCAGAGTTCTCTGGAAGCGTTAAAAGAACAGAAATTTCATATTCTGGACGAGGTAAAAACAGTAAATATCGGAAATGAGATGGCTGTAACTTTAAGTATTGGCATCGGTTTAAATGCCGCTACTTATCTTCAGAACTATGAATATTCCAGAACAGCCATTGAGATGGCGCTGGGAAGAGGCGGTGACCAGGTGGTCATTAAAAACGGAAGCAATATCACGTATTTTGGCGGCAAGGCGCAGCAGACAGAAAAGAGTACAAGAGTAAAGGCAAGAGTAAAAGCCCAGGCTCTCAAAGAATTTATGAGTACAAAAGAGCGTGTAGTTGTCATGGGACACAAGATTACAGATGTGGATGCTCTCGGTGCAGCTATCGGTATTTACCGGGCAGGAAAAACTCTTGGAAAACCGGTTCATATTGTGGTAAATGATCCAACAACTTCCATCAGACCGCTTATGGCAGGTTATATGGAAAATCCGGATTACGAGCCGTCTATGTTTGTGGACAGCGAGCAGGCGAAGGATCTGGTGGATAATAATACAGTTGTAGTTGTGGTAGATACGAATAAGCCAAGCTATACGGAGTGTCAGGATCTTCTGTATCTTACGAAGACGATCGTAGTTCTGGATCACCACAGACGGGGAAATGAAGTGATTGAAAACGCAGTACTTTCTTATGTGGAGCCGTATGCTTCTTCCACATGTGAGATGGTGGCGGAAATCCTTCAGTATTTTTATGACGGACTTCGTCTCAGAAGTCAGGAGGCAGACTGTATTTATGCAGGTATCATGATTGATACCAATAACTTTACTACAAGAGCAGGAGTCCGCACCTTTGAAGCTGCAGCCTTCTTAAGAAGAAACGGAGCCGATGTGACAAGAGTGCGCAAGCTTCTCCGTGATAATATTGATTCATACAAAGCAAGGGCAGAGGCAGTAAGAAGTGCGGAAATTTACAGAAAGTGCTTTGCGATTGCAAAATGTCCCAGCGAAGGTCTGGAAAGCCCTACTGTAGTAGGAGCGCAGGCAGCAAATGAGCTTTTAAATATTGCGGGAGTTAAGGCATCTTTTGTTCTTACAAGTTATAATAAAGAAGTTTATATCAGCGCCCGTGCCATTGATGAAGTCAACGTACAGGTTATGATGGAGCGTATGGGTGGCGGAGGCCATCTGAATATTGCGGGAGCGCAGGTAAAAGATACTTTGGAAAATACGGAAAAGATGTTAAAAGATATTATAGACCAGTTATATCAGGAAGAGGAGACAGAATAAAATGAAAGTTATTTTACTGGAAGACGTAAAATCCCTTGGAAAAAAAGGGGAAATTGTAAATGTAAGCGACGGATACGCAAGAAATATGATCCTGCCGAAGAAACTCGGCGTGGAGGCGACTCCGAAGAACTTAAACGATTTAAAGCTTCAGAAGGCAAATGAGGAAAAAGTAGCGAAAGAAAACCTGGAGGCTGCAAAAGCATTTGCAAAAGATCTTGAGACAAAAGAAGTAATCCTTACATTAAAAGTGGGAGAGGGCGGAAGAACCTTCGGCTCTATCTCTGCAAAAGAAATTTCAGAAGCAGCAAAATCTCAGTTAAATCTGGAACTGGATAAGAAGAAATTCCAGATGGACGGTCCGATCCGAAACCTCGGAGTGACAAATGTTCCGGTCCGTCTTCATCCAAAAGTAACAGGAAGCCTGAAGGTATGGGTAAAAGAGGCGTAAGGGAAGCATGGAAGAAGCTCTGATTAAACGAATCCTGCCCCACAGCATAGAGGCGGAGCAGTCTGTCATCGGTTCTATGATCCTGGACAGAGATGCTATTCTTGTTGCATCTGAGATTCTTACAAGCGATGATTTTTATCAGAAGCAGTACGGGATTATTTTCGATGCGATGGTGGAACTGTGCAACGAGGGAAAGCCGGTAGATCTCATTACGCTTCAGAATCGCCTGAAGGAGAAAGACCTTCCTCCGGATATTAGCAGCATGGAGTATGTGCGCGATCTGATTTCTGCAGTACCTACTTCTGCCAATGTAAAATATTATGCGAAAATTGTAAGTGAAAAGGCAATGCTGCGGCGCCTTATCAAGGTCAATGAGGAGGTTGCAAATTCCTGCTATCTGGAGAAGGAAAGCACAGAGGTCATTCTGGAGGAGGCAGAGAAAAAACTGTTTAATATTCTGCAGAAGACAAATGGCGGAGAATTTGTGCCAATCCAACAGGTTGTGTTAAATGCAATTAACAATATTGAGAAGGCATCAAAGTTAAAAGGTTCTGTAACAGGTATCCCTACCGGGTTTGTGGATCTGGATTACAAGACTTCAGGAATGCACGCGTCAGACCTTGTGCTGATCGCAGCCCGTCCTTCTATGGGAAAAACAGCTTTTGTTTTAAATATCGCCCAGTATATGGCGTTCCGCAAAGATGTGACAGTTGCGATCTTCAGTCTCGAGATGTCAAAGGAGCAGCTTGTAAACCGTCTTTTGGCGATGGAATCCCACGTAGATTCTCAGAATATGCGTACCGGTAACTTAAAAGATGAGGACTGGACAAAGCTGGTAGAGGGCGCAGATATTATTGGGCGTTCCAATCTTATTATTGACGATACACCGGGTATTTCCATTGCGGAAATGCGTTCCAAATGCAGAAAATACAAGCTGGAGCATAATCTGGGCGTCATTATGATCGACTATCTTCAGCTTATGAGCGGAAGCGGAAAAAGCGATTCCAGACAGCAGGAGATTTCAGATATTTCCCGTTCCTTAAAAGCGCTTGCAAGGGAGCTTGACGTTCCGGTTCTGGCGCTTTCCCAGTTAAGCCGTGCAGTGGAACAGCGTCCGGACCACAGACCAATGCTTTCCGACCTTCGAGAATCGGGAGCGATTGAGCAGGACGCGGACGTAGTTATGTTTATTTACCGTGATGATTATTATCACAAAGATACAGAAAAAAAAGATATTGCAGAAATTATTATAGCGAAACAGCGTAACGGTCCCATCGGTACGGTAGAGCTTGTATGGCTGCCCAAATATACGCAGTTTGTCAATATGAAAAAATAGAGTCTTCGGACTCTTTTTTTCGTGGGATAAAATATATGAAGGTAATGTTTTGACAGAAATAGTAGAATTATGTCAACTTGTTTTCCTTGCAATCAGGCAGAACCCCTGTTATCATAAAAAGGACAGGAGGGATAGTATATGGAGAAACATTATACAGTCCAACAGGCAGCAGAGACAACAGGTCTGAAGCCATATGTACTCAGATACTGGGAGGAGGAACTGAATCTTTCCATTGGAAGAAATGAGCTCGGGCATCGTTACTATACCGGATATGATATTCAGATGTTTTTGAATATAAGAGAACTGAAGAACAGAGGTCTGAAACTGTCGGCAATAAGGGATCTGATTCCAAAAATCGCGCAGAATGCCCCGGGAGGAGCGCGGAGTAAAATCCGTCTTCTGGAGACTGGAAAACAAGATGAGGGAGAAGACCAGAAAATCTTTAAAAATGAAGTAGAAGATATTAAAAGAGAACTGGAACAGGAAAGCGTAGAAGTGAACTGGAAAATTGTAGAGTTCCAAAAAATACTGGAACGCCTGATCCAGCAGGAACTCCAGATTAAGAGAGCAGGGGAGGGAAGATGCCGATCCATTGATGCGGCGATCAGAAGGCAGCAGCTTGCAAGACGGGAAGCAGCGGCAGTGTCTGAGAATAAAGAAAAAAAGAGAGGAAAAATACATAGATAGAGAAAAAGAAAAACAGGCTGTCGGCAAAAATACCACAGCCTGTTTTTATTGCCAGATAATGATTATTCTGGTTTGATTGCTTCTGTTGGGCAAGCTTCTGCACAGGTTCCGCAGTCTACACATGCGTCTGGGTCGATTACGTAATGCTCGTCGCCCTGAGAAATAGCCTCAGATGGGCATTCGCTTTCGCAAGTTCCACAGCTTACACATTCGTCTGTAATTACATATGCCATAGTTGTATCCTCCTTAATCTCTTTTGCACCCTTCCGGGTTCTAATGACATTCTAATATATCTCACGCGGGATTACAAGTATAAAATTATAAACAAATCTTAAAATAAAGCAGTTGATTCTGGAGCGGTTTGGTATTATAATAGCAGAAACCGCATTTTGCGGAAATAACAGTATAAAAGGAGGAACTGTAATGGCACAGGTAACAAAAGAGACTACAATCGGTGAACTTCTTGCTATGGATCCCAACAGCGCAGCAATTCTTATGAGAGCAGGAATGCACTGCATCGGCTGTCCGTCTTCTCAGGGAGAATCTCTGGCAGAGGCTGCAATGGTGCATGGTTTTGATGCAGACGTACTTGTACAGCAGATCAACGATTTTCTTGCACAGTAAGTAAGAGTTTTAACATACAGAAGCGGGTCGGCATATGCCGACCCGCTTCTGTGTATTTACTTAAATTTGCATAAGCTGCTGAAGTGCATTTTCTGAAATCAGTTCTCCGTGTTCACGGAAATGCGCTTCTTCTGCAGGTGTGAAAGCCTTTCCTGTTCCATATTCGGATAAAATATTGCACACTTTGTTAAAGTCTTCAGGAGGGCAGGAAGACTGATGCAGAACAAGCAGATAATCGCCTGTTGAGGAATCCTTGTAAAGGGTATTTTCTTCGGTAAAAAAGCCTTTCAGTCCATGAGCGGCATCAATGGCATCGTCCAGAGTCCGGAAGGTGTAGAGACGCATAATGTTGATTGGAATCTGCTCTTCGGATGCCGGTATTTTTTCTTCTTCAGGAGAAGCGGGCGTTACAGATTCCTCAGTTTTTTTTGAACGCTTTGCTCCGTTTTCCATGATTTTCTGAAACATATCTATGATATTGTCTGCGCCGTCAAGTTCCAGAGGGGCAGTCTGTTCCGCTCTCTTGAAAGGGGCAAATTTAGAAAATCGGGTATCCAGTTCCTCAGGATCCTCAACTTTCGTTATAATAAGAATGATACTGTCTGTATTTACAGGGATTGCTTCAATCATAAGAGGGATATTATCTGCTTCAAAACCGAACTGAAGCTGTGCCTGTTGCATCATATCACGGAAAAGGCGTTTTGCCTTGTCTGTTCCATAAGCGAGTTCGCTTAAACGAACCTGATGATTTTCCAAATCCTGTTTTGTCAGGGTGCAGCGAATCTGATTTTCATTGATTTTTTCTATTTTCATATCATCACGTCCTATCTTTATTGTCATGATTATTCTGCTATTAATATAATATAGTTTTACAGACTATATTATATAACAGAACGATGTAAGATGTAAAGGATATTAATTTGATAAAATATGAAATGTTTCGAAAAAATAACGAAAAAATCTTATATTTTTCATAAAACAGTTGCATTCAAAAAAAGAATTGGTATAATATAAGCAGGAAAAGATAATTGGAATGGAAATGCTTAAGAAAAAATGAAATCCATACACAGCCTTAATTATAACCAATCAGCAACACACCAATTATCAATTTATACAAGTCTTGAGATTCGTGCTATTTTTATCATCAGTATTTCTGCTGCAGCACAGAATTTTTCCCAGTGAGATAAAACAATTCCATTCCGTCTTTTCCACAGCCTGTCAGGTGTTTTTCTAAAATCCATTTTTTTACAGAAGGGAGGGTATATAACGGAAAATATATCACGCAAAAAAATGAAAAAAGCCCGCAAGCCGCTGCGAAGGGAACTGGAATATTATGAGGAAGAGGGAGTCTCTCTTTATCTGAACGGAGATCCGAGTACGGCAAAATCCATTGCAAAGGCCTGTCAGCTTGCAGAGGGTGGGGTGTATATGCGGGATTATACAGAAGATGAAACAGGAAAAATTGCCTGTGTAAGCTTTGATTTTATACCGGTCAGAGAAGACGCGAGCTTTTGAAGCAGCGGGTTATCACGATCAGACAGACCCCTGAAAGAAACGAGCCCCTACTCATACAAACCGTCAGGGGTCTGAATTTATAAAGAAAATCTAAAATGTCGAATTATGTAATGAAATATTCTTGAAATATGATATAATGTAAAGGCTTAACAGGAAATCCATAATGAAGTACCGAAAGGAAGAATGATTATGAAGAAAAAATACATGCCCGCTTTTGTGGTATGCCTTTTAATCCTCGTACTCGCTGTTGCAGGCGGCGCAGTTCACGTGATCTCAAAGTATATTCCTACAAAAGATTGTATGGATTTAAACGAATATTACGGACAGGTAGCAGAGGGAGAGGCTGCGCTTATCCTGGGAACAGAGAAACTGGAGCAGAGAGGAATTATCTCAGGAGAAGAGGGATACCTTCCTCTTGATGTGGTAAATACGTATCTGAACCAGAGATATTACTGGGATGCAGAGAGTCAGCAGATTTTATATGTAACGCCTTCAGAGGTAACTTCCATGCCTGCTTCTTTGGAGGCGGGAAGCGAAGTGTGGCTTCGTGACGGAACTGTATACTTAAGCCTTTCCTATATCAGACAGTATACAGATTTGGATACTTATATTTATGAAAATCCCGGCAGAATCGCCATTCAGTATCAGTTTTCAGATGTGAATACTGTCACTGCAAAAAAAGATACATACGTCCGCTTCCGGGGAGGTATCAAATCAGAAGTCCTGGCAAAAGTGAAAAAAGGAACGAACCTAATCCTTATGGAAGAGCTGGAGGACTGGAGCCAGGTGGCTACGATGGACGGTTATATTGGTTATGTGCAGAAAAAAGCAGTGAGCCAGCCGGAGAAGAGAACGTTTGAAAGACAATTTTCCCGGGAAGAATACAACTATATTAAAATGGAGCAGCCGGTAAATCTTGTGTGGCATCAGGTGACAAATATGGAGGCAAATGCAGGATTTGCAGACGCAACTGCAAATATGACAGGAGTGAACGTCATTTCTCCCACATGGTATTCCATTATAGATAACGAGGGAAATATTTCCAGCCTCGCTTCTTCTGATTATGTAGCTCAGGCGCATGAGAAAGGACTTCAGGTATGGGGGCTTGTTGATAATTTCAATGAAAATATCAGCACAACAGAAATTCTTTCCAGGACAAGTTCCCGCCAGAATCTGGTGCGTCAGCTTGTAGATGCGGCGCTTTCCGCAGGACTTGACGGAATCAATATTGATTTTGAATACCTGGAAGAAGCTGTGGGAATCCACTTCCTGCAGTTTTTAAGAGAGCTTTCTGTGGAAACCCATAAGAACAATCTTGTGCTTTCTGTGGATAACCCGGTTCCTGAGGATTTTACAAGCCATTATGACAGGGCAGAGCAGGGACGTGTTGTGGATTATGTCATCATCATGGGATATGACGAGCATTACGTCGGTTCTGAAGAAGCAGGATCTGTTGCCTCTCTTCCGTGGGTGGAAAAAGGGATTCAGGATACGCTGGCAGAAGTTCCGGCAGAACGTGTGATCAATGCAGTGCCGTTTTATTCAAGACTGTGGAAAACTCTTGCAGGAACCCTTTCCAGTGAAGCAATCGGAATGGGACAGGTACAGGAGGTTATTTCAAAGTATAAAGTGGAGACATACTGGGACAAAAATACAAGTCAGAACTATGGCACGTTTGAGAACGAAGGGGCTGAGTTCCAGATATGGATCGAAGATGCCCAGTCCATTGCGGAAAAAGTAAAACTTTCTTCAAAATATAATCTGGCAGGGGTTGCCGCATGGAAGCTTGGTTTTGAGAGCAGCGACGTATGGCAGGCAATCAGTGACAATCTGAAATAAACGAAACACATAGAATATAAAAACACTCTTTGAGACATATACTGAATAAGAATATGCCAGGGGGTGTTTTTTGTTGAAAAAGCATGTGATGGAAATGACGATGGCTGTTATTCTTCTTGTCAGTGTTTTCTTTTTATCAAAGGAGGCGGCAGTGGTATCGAATGAGAATACCGGAAAAGAAAAGGTGATTGTAATTGATGCAGGCCACGGGGGAGCAGATCCGGGCATGGTTGGAATCGACGGACTGGAGGAGAAGGGAATCAATCTGGCTGTCTCCATGAAATTAAAAGAGTCTCTGGAAAATCAGGGGTTTACTGTGGTGATGACAAGAACAGAAGATCAGGGACTTTATCAGGAGGGAACGAGAAATAAAAAAGTACAGGATATGCAGAAGCGTATTGAAATTATGGAAAAAGCCAAACCGCTTCTTGCAGTAAGCATTCATCAGAACAGTTACACAGAAGAAAGTGTGAAAGGACCGCAGGTTTTTTATTATGAAACTTCGTCGGAGGGGCAAAAACTGGCGGTAAGCATTCAGAACGCGCTGAATACGGAGCTTTCCCCGGAAAGAGCAAGAAAGGAAAAGGGAAATACAAGCTACTTTCTTTTAAAGAAGAGTCCGTGTGTGTTAAATATTGTGGAATGCGGCTTTCTTACAAATAAAAAAGAAGCGGCTCTTCTTCAGACAGAGGAGTATCAGCAGAAGATTGTGGAGGCAGTGACAAAAGGCATCGTTCAGTATGTGGAAGGAAAGTAAGAGTGTTAATTTTTTGGGAACTGTCTTTTAATACAAGAACAATTCTGCTATACTTGAGATATTTAAGGAGTTTACAGCAGAAATGAAAAAATGTTGTATAATCTAAAAAACAGAGAGAACAAAGGAGTCGTATGTTAGGGATTTTATACATAGTATTGTCTTTTCTGACAGGAAAGGAAGCGGCAGGATTTCTTCTGGAGACAGGAGAGAACAGAGAAAAACGGGGAAATCAGATATGGCTTTTGATTTCTGCTTCTTTTGGAATCGGAACCTTATTGCTTACCTGGTGTGTGTATGTGGTATCGTGGTTTCTTCGCGTATGTGTGCACAGTGAAAATCCGCTTTTTTATGGGAATCTTACAGTAATGACAGCGGCAGTGGCCGGGCTTTTCTTTTTATATCTTTACAGAATCCGGCATAATAGAAGCTGGAAGATGCACGGTATTGTACAGCAGAAACAACTATTGAAAAAAGAGTGTATTTTGTATGGGCTTCTGTTTCTGTTTCTTATGTATATCATGTTTTACGTTTTTTATATAAGAGATGGGATTTTATACAGCGGTTTTACGGTATACGGAGATTATGCGCCGCATACAGCCATGATGCGTTCTTTTTCTATGGGAGAGAATTTTCCTACTCAGTATCCTCATTTTGGAGGAGAAGATGTAAAATACCATTTTATGTTCCAGTTCCTTGTGGGAAATCTTGAATTTCTGGGAATGCGGCTGGATGTTTCGTATAACCTTGTAAGCGTATTTTCACTTCTTGGATTTTTGATATTTCTGTGTCAGATGGCGATGCGGATAACAGGAAGCTTTGCAGCCGGTGTGTGGGCGCTTGTTCTGTTCTTTTTTCGAAGCGGGATCACGTTTTTTCGATTTTTATGGGAGCATTTTCAGGCAGGAGATCTGTGGAAGGTGCTCAGTGAAAATACAGAATTTCTGGGATATACCACAAATGAAAACTGGGGACTCTGGAATTTTAATGTGTACCTGAATCAGCGCCATCTGGCGTTCGGGCTTTTGATTGCAGGAATTGTCATATGGGTATTCTTTGATTATCTGGAAGCAGGAACTGCCCATGAGGAAAAAGGCTTAAGCTGGATCAGGGGAAGGCTTTTTACGAAAGAGGCGTGGCGATGCAGAAATCTGGAAAAGGCGCTTCTGCTGGGCCTGGTTTTGGGGCTTACTTCTTTCTGGAATGGTGCGGCCGTAATCGGAGGGCTTTTAATTCTTCTCGGTTTTGCCGCATTTTCAGACGGAAAGCTGGATTACGGGATCATGGCGGGAGTGACTGTTTTCTTTTCCGTTCTGCAGTCCAGGATTTTTGTGAGAGGTTCTGTGATGAGCCCTGCCATTCAGTGGGGCTTTCTGGCAGAAGAGAAAAGCCTGAGCGGTGTGATATGGTATCTGGTACAGATCAGTGGATTTTTTGTAGTGGGACTTGCGGTGCTCGTATTCTGGCTTAGAAGACGGGAACGCGCCATGCTTGTAAGCTTCCTTTTTCCCCTGTTTTTTGCTTTTCTTGTTTCTCTCACTCCGGATATAAATGTAAATCATAAGTATATTATGATTTCCTGGGCGTTTTTAACCATATTCTGGGGAGGAGTTCTCGCAAAATGCTGGAGAGGAAAATGGAAGAAAAAGCTTCTGGCGCTTATTCTCACGGTCTGTCTTACAGCAACCGGTCTTTATGATTTTGTGATCATTTTAAGAAACAACGGATCGGGAAGAAGAGTGGCGGTAAATATGGAAAGCGAGCTTACTTCCTGGCTTTCGGAGAAGCTTACCTCAGAAGATCTGATCCTGACGCCGGAATACAGCATGAGCGAGATTACCATGTCAGGAGTTATGATGTACTGCGGCTGGCCGTATTATGCCTGGTCTGCAGGTTATGATACAAATTACAGGGCTGGAATAGCCACGGAAATGTATACGACAGGAGATAAGGAGCGTTTGAAAGCTCTTGCACAGCAGGAGGGAATTACTTATATTCTGTATCAGGAAGGAATGACGTTTGAGGAGAAAAACTGCAGGGAGGATACGATCGCAGCTGTTTATCCCCTTGTATATCAATCAGAAGATGGGAGAATAAGAATATATGAGACATGATGGTACGAATACGTCTTCGTATAAAGAAAAAATAAAAACATGGCTGCCTGAGACAGCCGCCGCATTTGTGCTTTTGGCGCTTTGCGCGTATCTTCTAAAAAAAGATGCCTGGACATTTCTTTCCTGGTGGCTTCTTGCCCTTCTTATGGGCATGGTAGCCATGCCGGTGACAGGAAGGCTGTTTTCACACTTTAAGGATAAAGGCTGGCTGTTTTCCAAGGTTTTTGCTGTTTGTGTCACAGGATTTCTTACATGGTTTTTTGTTGCAGCAGGAGTTCTTCCTTTTACGGCAGCCGTATGTATTGGTGTCAGTGTGATATGCGGTGTTTTCTGTATGTTTCTCTTTAACAGACAGCAGAAGGCGGGAATTGAATGTTATCCGGTTCAGGAAATGAAGCTTGTTGTCCGGGAGGAAATTCTGTTTTTTGCAGTATTTCTCATGTGGACGTATCTTGCAGGATTTCACCCGCAGGCATATGGAACAGAAAAATTCATGGATTACGGTTTTATGGAAGCCATGATGCGGAGCGATGTCTTGCCTGCAAGAGATTTGTGGTACAGCGAAGGGCATATTAATTATTATTACGGCGGACAGTATTTTGCCGTGTTTCTCACAAAGCTGACAGGAAGTCAGGTGGAGCTTACTTATAATCTGATGCGTACCTTTGTGGCTGCTTTTGCGTTTGTTCTGCCGTTTTCTCTTGTTTATCAGATGAGTGTGGACAGGTTGCAGAAAAATCTTTCCGGGAAGAAAAAATATATTCCGGCAGCAGCGGGAATGACAGCAGGGCTTGGCGTATCCATAGCCGGAAATATGCACTATGTTGTGTACAGTAAGATCATTCCGTGGATCCAGAAGCTTTCCGGGGCTGAAAATGTGGACAGCTACTGGTTTCCGGACGCAACAAGATATATCGGACATAATCCGGATGTGCCGGATAAAACCATTCACGAATTTCCATGTTATTCTTTTGTTCTGGGAGATCTTCATGCCCATGTGGTAAATATCATGTTCGTTCTTCTGATCCTGGGAATTTTGTATGCCTGGTTTTGCAGATACGGAAAAAACAGGGACTGGAATGGAAATATAAAAGACAAATCATTCTGGAAGAAAGAGCTTTTTATGCCGCATATTATATTGGCGAGCGTTCTTCTCGGAATGTTTCAGTGGACAAATTTCTGGGATTTTGTAATTTATTTTGTAGTGACAGGCGGCGTTGTTCTTTTTGGAAATATCACACGTTTCGGAGGAAAATGGAAAACCATTCTTTCTGTGACGGCGGCGCAGGGAGCGGAAGTCTTCTGTATAGCAAAGCTTGTTATTTTGCCGTTTACCATGAAATTTGAGACAATGGTCCAGGGCGTGGCGTTTGCGCAGAATCATTCCAGATTTTATCAGCTTATGGTGCTGTGGGGACTTCCGGTGTTTGTGACACTTATCTTTCTTATCAGCGTTCTTTCAGAACGCCTTCGGAACAAGAGGAACAGAAGTATTTATCAGTGTATGCGCTCTATGGCTTCCGCTGATTTATTTGGGATCATTCTCGGGTTATGTGCCATTGGGCTTGTGATCATTCCGGAGCTGGTGTATGTGCGTGATATTTATGAAAACGGAAATGCAAGAGCCAATACCATGTTTAAACTGACTTATCAGGCATATATCATGTTTGGAATTTTAATGGGCTACGCGATTTTCCGTCTCCTTACGGTTTCCAGACAGAAAATATTAAAAGTCTGTGCAGGAGTGGGGCTGTTTTTCCTGCTGTGGACAGTGGGATATTTTGGAAACAGTGTGAAGGCATGGTTTGGAGAAGTCTGGAAGCCGGAAAAATATCAGGGCTTAAATGCCGTAACCTTCCTGGAAACCGATTTTCCGGAGGACGCGGCAGCCATCAGGTGGCTGAAGGAAAATATAGAAGGTGCGCCTGTTGTTCTGGAGGCAAATGGAGACAGTTATACAGGATATGAGCGTGTTTCTGTAACGACAGGTCTTCCTACGATTCTCGGCTGGTATGTGCACGAATGGCTGTGGAGAAATGATGTGGAGGACGTAAATGTCAAAAGTGCAGATGTGGAAACGATTTACACTTCTTCAGATATGAATACAGTGGAAGATCTTCTTGAAGAGTATGAGGTTTCGTATATTTTTGTCGGATCTAAGGAACGGGAAAAATACGGGGAAAGATTAAATGAAAATCTTTTAAAAGAGCTGGGAGAAGTGGTATATCAGGATCCCAATTATAATACGTACATTCTTAAAACAGAAAAATAGGCTGTAATACGCAGGATTTTTATGAAAAAAACAGGAGGCAGTATGGAAGGAATCAGCAAAAAAATATATCTGGAGCCTGACGTTCCAACAGAGGAAGACAGCCGCTCCGATCAGAAGCGTATTCTGGACAGTCTGGAGAAAGAGGGGATTTCTGCAGTCATGACATTTCCCGTTATGAAAAAGCTCTATCCCCTCTGTGAGAGGGCTGACTGGAAGCTGACAGCGTCTCTTGGCTGGGACGGAAGCGTCTGGCAGATTGTTGATATAGAAGAGGGAAATACGGTCTGCCGTCACTATGGATTTGCAGTAGATCTGGGAAGTACAACTGTTGTGACACGGCTTGTAGACTGCGAAACAGGAGAATGTCTCTGCGAAGTGAGCCAGTACAACAGACAGATTGCTTTTGGGACAGACATTCTAACAAGGATTTTTTATGAAAAAGATAACGAAGCTGCACGAAAAGAAATCCAGGCTGCCACAGTAGAAACAATCTGCGGAAATTTAAAGGAGATTGAGGAAAAAACAGGGATTTCTTCCTGTAAGGAAGGGATTCAGATGGTCATTTCAGGAAATACGACCATGATACATTTTCTCCTTGAAATGGACGCATTCTGTGTGTTTTCCACGCCGTATGCTGTTCATGCGGATGCACCGGGATTTTTGCGGGGAATGGATATTGGTATTCCAATAAAGGGATATGTATACTGTATTCCGGGAAAATCCAATTATCTTGGCGGAGATATTATCAGCGGAATGCTGGCAACGCAGATGTATAAAGGAGAAGAGATTTCTGCGTTTTTCGATATTGGAACAAATGGCGAGCTTGTGATCGGAAACAGGGATTTTCTGCTCTGCGGCGCGGGAGCAGCCGGACCCGCTTTAGAGGGCGGTGTGGTACATACCGGAATGCGGGCATGTGACGGCGCGGTGGACAGAGTAAAAATCGAAGATGGAAAGTGCAGATGCCATGTGATAGGAGAGGAAAAAGCCAGAGGAATCTGCGGTTCCGGAATTGTGGATCTTCTTGCTGAGCTGTTTCTTAATGGCTGGATTAATATTAAGGGAAAGTTTCAGCCGGACAAAAGTCCTCTGATCCAGGAAAAAGAAGGTATGCTCTGTGTGGAATACGAAAGGGAGCTGTATTTTTATCAGGACGACATCGATGAATTTCTGAAAACAAAGGCTGCTGCTTACACAATGGTAGAGTATATGTTCCGGGAATCCGGGATCTCCATGAAGGAGCTTGGGACATTTTATGTAGCAGGAGCCTTTGGAAAACATGTATCAAAAGAATCTGCCATTACCATTGGACTTTACCCGGATATGGACAGAGAACATCTTGTAAGCGCGGGAAATTCTTCCCTTGAAGGAGCGCAGAAACTTCTTCTTCATAGAGAACTTCTTGACGACATAGAGGAGATTCTGGAAAAAATGGTGTACGTTCAGTTTGGGGCAGTGGGAGATTTTCTGCAGATGATGGTGGCTGCACAGGCGATCCCCCATACCGATATGGAACGGTTTCCGACGGTAAAAAAGGAAATGGAAAAGCGTACAGATAAAAAATAAAAGAAATATTATTCTTGAAAACGATGGGCTTATCTGTTATGATAAGCCCAAGTAATTCTTATCAATTTAACATTCTATGGCATATCAGCCGCAAATTCTCAAATTTACAAAATGAACATAAAAGGGAAATTTTAAAGAAAGTATAGTCCTTCGGGAGTAAGGTATGCTATACTGAAAGGAGAAATATGAAAGATGGAAAGCTGCAATGGCATACCGCATTCAGTGCGGCGATGCATATTGAATTTAGAGAAGAAATGGAAAAGCTCCGGTTTGAAGAAGAGCATATTCTTGGAAAAAAGCCTATGCAGATAGATCTTTTGATTATTAAAATGAGAACGGAAGAAAAAATACGGAAAAATATCGGCAAAATATTCCGGGAGCACAATATTATAGAATATAAATCGCCGGAAGATTATTTAAGCATCAATGATTTTTATAAGGTATATGGATATGCCTGTTTTTATCAGGCAGATACGAATGAGGTGGAAAAAATACGACCGGAGGAACTGACGATTACGTTTGTGACAAATCACTATCCAAGAAAAATGGTGGAACATATAAAGAAACAGAGAGGAATAGAAGTCAGACAGCGCGGGCAGGGAATTTATGAACTTGTAGGTGATCCGATCCCCATGCAGATTATTGTGCCCAGAAAACTGTCGAAAAAAGAGAATTATTGGCTTCAAAGTCTAAGAACAGATTTAAAAGCAGGGGAAGAAATCAGGGAATATGTTGCCAGTTATGAAAAAGAAAAACATGGACTGTTTTATCAGGCAGTGGCAGATGTGGTGTTTCGTGCAAACTGGAAGACAATGGAGGAGGAAAAGAAGATGTGTGATGCGTTGAGAGAATTATTTGCAGAAGAGTTGAAGGAGTCAAAAGAAGAAGGAATAAGTGTGGGAATGACACGTGGAATATCTCAGGGGATTTTAAAGGGAATATTAGTGCTTTTGGATACGTATCAGGAGATGAATTTGTCAGAGGAGGAAGCTGAAAGGAGAATTACAGAAAAGTTTTCTCTGAGTGAGGAAAAAGCAAGGGAATATATGGAAAAATACTGGGGACGGTAGCTTCTGCTTTGTGTGCTTTACGAACGGAAGAAAATCGTGTACAATGTAGCAGAAGAACAACGGAAAGCAGGTGGATAGAATGAGAGCAGAAATAATCTCCATGACGGAGGAAAAAATCGATAAAGAGGGAATCGAGAGAGCCGGGGAGATTTTAAAAAACGGCGGACTTGTGGCTTTCCCTACAGAGACGGTTTACGGACTTGGAGGAAACGCTCTGGACCCGCAGGCTTCCATGAAAATATACGCGGCGAAAGGAAGACCTTCCGATAATCCGCTTATTATCCATATCGCGGATATGGAAAGTCTTGATAAGATCGTCCGGGAAATTCCGTCGAAAGCCAGGATCCTTGCAGAAAAATACTGGCCGGGACCGCTTACCATGATTTTACAGAAAGCAGATATAGTTCCGGCGGAGACAACGGGAGGACTGGAAAGCGTTGCTGTGAGATTTCCAAGCGATAAAATCGCACAGGCGCTTATCCAGGCAGCAGGAGGATATGTGGCGGCGCCCAGCGCCAATACTTCCGGAAGACCAAGCCCGACTACGGCTTCCCATGTAAAAGAGGATCTTGGAGAAAGAATCGATATGATCCTGGATGGAGGAGCCGTTGGAATCGGACTGGAATCTACGATCGTAGATTTTACAGAAGAAATACCGGTCGTACTGCGACCCGGATATATTTCTCTGGAGATGCTGAAAGAAACTTTGGGAGAAGTAAAGATGGATAAGGGGCTGATCGCTCCTGACAGTAAGGTACGCCCGAAGGCCCCGGGAATGAAATACAGACATTATGCCCCAAAGGCAGAGCTTTCTATTGTGGAAGGCGAGCTTTCCCAGGTAGTAAAAGCCATCAATAATTTTGCAAAGGAAGCAGAAGCGCAGGGAAAAAAAGCAGGGATCATTGCCACTGAGGAAACAAAGGGGCAGTATACCTGCGGAATTGTAAAGTGTATCGGAAGCCGGGAGGAAGAGGAGACCATTGCCCATAATCTTTATGAGGTGCTGAGAGAATTTGACCAGTGTGAGGCAGATGTGATTTATTCGGAGGCTTTTTATACCCCGAGAATGGGACAGGCAATTATGAACCGCCTTTTAAAAGCGGCAGGACATAAAATTATAAACATACAGGAGGACATAAAATGATAGCATTAGGAAGTGACCACGGCGGATTTGAATTAAAGCAGGAGATTAAAAAGTATCTGGACTTACAGGGAATCGAATATAAAGATTACGGCTGCGACAGCGAAGAGGCGGTAGATTATCCTGTTTATGGAAAACTGGTTGCAAATGCAGTGGCATCTGGAGAATGTGAAAAAGGTATTTTAATCTGCGGAACGGGAATCGGCATTTCCATTACAGCAAATAAGGTAAAAGGAATCCGCTGTGCGCTCTGCTCCGACTGTTTTTCAGCAGAGGCAACGAGACTTCACAATGATGCCAATGTTCTGGCAATGGGCGGTCGTGTAGTCGGCGCCGGACTTGCGTTAAAAATTGTAGAGACTTTCCTCAACACCCCGTTTTCAGGTGATGAGAGACACATCAGGAGAATTGCACAGATAGAAGAATAAAATACTGTTGGGGGGATTTTAAATGGATAAAAATCAGAAACGTCAGGACTATCTTTCCTGGGACGAATATTTTATGGGAGTTGCGATTCTCTCCGGAATGCGCTCCAAAGACCCCAGTTCCCAGGTGGGAGCCTGTATTGTAAGCGAAGATAATAAAATTCTTTCTATGGGTTATAACGGGTTTCCAAAAGGCTGCTCAGATGATGAATTTCCCTGGGCAAGAGAGGGAGAGCCTCTGGAAACAAAGTATCTGTATGTGACGCACAGCGAATTAAATGCAATTTTAAATTACAGAGGGGGAAGCCTGGAAGGGGCAAAGCTTTACGTTTCACTTTTTCCATGTAATGAATGTGCAAAAGCAATTATCCAGGCGGGGATTAAAACAATCGTGTATGCCTGCGATAAATATGCGGACACGCCCTCTGTTATTGCATCAAAGAGAATGCTGGACAGAGCAGGTGTACGGTATTATCAGTACACGCCTACAGGACGTGAGATTTCTTTTAAAGTGTGACAACAATACAAAGGAGCTGTCTCTTTTCGGTTTTTGACCGTGAAAGAGATGGCTCCTTCGCAACTTTTACTGATCCATTCCGCAGGGAGAAGAATTTTGGATCAGTTTCCGGTCGTTTACTACTGCGTCATAGAAGCGGCAGCCGCCGGAAAAATTATATGCTTCGTATCCTTCACCTTTTAAAATACAGCAGGCAATATAGCTTCGAAGACCGCTCTGGCACATAACATACACAGGCTTGTCCTTTGGAATCTTATCCAGATTTTCACGGAGCAGATCAACGGGAATATTGATAAAACCATTCACATGACCGCGTGAAAATTCTCCTTTTGTACGGGCGTCAAGAAGTGTCACGCTTCCATCAAGAGGAAGAGTTTTTATATCTCCAAGGTGGAACTGCTTTAACTGTCCGGAAGCAATATTTTCAATCATAAATCCAGCCATATTTACCGGGTCTTTGGCAGAGGAATAGGGAGGCGCGTAAGCAAGATCCAGTTCCTTTAAGTCCGTGGCTTTCATTCCGGCACGAATGGCAGTTGCCAGGACGTCAATTCGTTTATCCACACCTTCATATCCTACGATCTGAGCGCCGAGAAGGCGGTAAGTTTCTTTTTCAAATACTACTTTCATTGTCATTACTTTTCCACCGGGATAATAGCCTGCATGGCTCATGGGAGAAAGAATCACTTTATCAACAGAAAGCCCTGCTTTTTCTGCGTTTCTTTCATTGAGACCTGTAACAGCAGCTGTCATATCGAATACTTTTATGATGGAGCTGCCCTGTGAGCCCGAATACCGGCTGTCTTTGCCGCAGATATTGTCGGCGGCGATGCGTCCCTGTTTATTTGCCGGACCTGCAAGAGAAATCAGGGAATCTTCGCCTGACACAAAGTGTTTTACCTGAACGGCGTCTCCCACAGCGAAAATATTCGGAACAGAAGTTTCCATTCTCTCATTTACTATAATGCTGTTTTTTATGCCAAGTTTCAGACCTGCCATTTCTGCAAGGCGCGTATCAGGAGAGACACCGATGGCGAGAACCGCCATATCCGCATAAAGAGGGGATTCTCCTTTTAAAAGTACACGCATGCCGTTTCCTGTTTCCTCGAAGCCTTCCACTGTATGCCCCAGAAGGAGATTTATTCCGTGACTGCGCATTTCATTGTGGATAAAAGACGCCATATCAGAATCAAAGGGATTCATAAGCTGTTTTGGGCGCTGGATAATCGTAACCTCCATACCGAGATGGCGGAGATTTTCTGCAAGCTCAAGGCTGATAAAGCCTCCTCCTGCCAGTATGACGGAACGGGGGTTCTTTTTATTAACATAGTCCTTAATGCGGAACGTGTCTTCCACTGTGCGAAGGGTAAAGAGACGGTCAATGTCAGTGCCCGGAACAGGGGGAAGAGAAGGTCTTGCCCCCGGGGAGAGCAAAAGTTTGTCGTAGCTTTCCTCAAATTCTGCGCCTGTTTCCAGATTTTTTACAGACACGGTACTGCGTTCTGTATGAATGGCAGTGACTTCGTGGCGAACCTTCATGGTAATCCGGAACCGGGAGAAAAAGCTTTCGGGTGTCTGAAGGGTAAGGGCTTCCGGGTCGGTGATGGTATCGCCTATGTAGTAGGGAAGACCGCAGTTTGCGTAGGAAATATATCCGGATCGTTCAAATACGATAATCTCAGCCTGCTCGTCTAATCTTCGGATTCTGGCTGCGGCAGTTGCTCCTCCTGCAACGCCGCCTACAATAACAACTTTCATATCAGACTTCCACCTTTCCTGTATAGGAGGCAATGCCTCCGGAATTTTTTACATTTGTATATCCCATGTGGGTCAGAAAATCAACTGCCTGACGGCTTCTGCTTCCGGAGTGGCAGTATACGAAAAGCGGAGCGTCTTTTTGGGAAGTTACAGAAGAAATATTCTGAATAGACTGCAGAGGAATATTTTTACTTCCCGGAATATGTCCTTCTCTGTATTCCTGAGGTGTGCGGACATCTAAGAGAATCGCGCCTGCTGTTTCCTTATAATTCTGTATTTCCTGATTAATATCCGGTATTTTGAAAAAATCGAAAAATCCCATGTTAAACTCTCCTTTTTAAGTAAATTTGAAGTGAAAATTATGACCGCGCCATGCCGTCTACGCTTAATACAACACCTGTAATATAGGAAGCTTCGTCAGAAGCAAGAAAAACAAAAGCGTTTGCAATGTCTTCCGGTTCACCGAGGCGGCGAAGAGGAATCTGATTTATAAGAGGCTCGATAACCTCTTTTGGAACGGCTTTCATCATATCGGTTCTTGTAATTCCGGGGGCAACTGCATTGACGCGGATTCCCTTCGGACCAAGTTCGCGGGCAAGAGATACGGTAAGACCATTGACTGCAAATTTTGAGGCAGGGTAGGCAAAACCGCTTGGCTGTCCGGAAATGCTGACCATAGAAGAGGTAGAGAGAATGACTCCGTTTCCTCTTGCAATCATACATTCGCTTGCTGCTCTTGTGGCGTTAAATACGCCTTTTACATTTAAGTCCATAACCTTATCAAAGGTTTCTTCGGTGTATTCTGTGAATGGCGTGCTTTCGGAAACTCCGGCATTATTTACAAGAATGTCTACGCAGCCGTATTTTTCAGTGGCGGAGCGGAATGCTTCCCGCACAGAGTCCAGACTGGAAAGGTCAGGGCTGATACCTGCCACAATACTTTCAGGATATTTTTCTTTTAAAAGAGAAACCGCTTTGTCAGCCGAGTCCTGTGAACTGGCTGTAATGATTACAGTAGCTCCTTCCTGTAAAAATTTATCTGCTGTGGCGAAACCGATGCCGCGGCTTCCTCCTGTAATAATGGCAACTTTATCTTTTAATCTCATATAGAAATCCTCCTGTGCTCTTGTTTATGTACGTATTATATCCAGATTTTTGAGAAAGTTCTGTGATGATGTCACGGTTTTGGTTTATAGAGAAAAGATTTTATAAAAAATAAAATTTGCGCTTGACATGACAAAATACAAGTGTTATAACATATATAGAACAAAGATAACAAATAAAACAAAAAGAGATATAGAGAAAGGGGACTGGACTTATGTTAAGACCGGGATTTTTTACAGGAGATGTATTTGATGACTTTTTTGATTTTCCATTTTTTGATGATAAACAGGAGAAACGACAGAATACAAACGGTCTGATGAAGACAGACATCAAAGAACTGGAAAAAGGATATGAACTGGAAATTGACCTTCCGGGATATAAAAAAGAAGAAATCCAGGCGGAACTGAAAGAAGGATATTTAACAATCCGCGCAGTGAAAACAGCAGAGCAGAAAAAAGAAGAAGGAAAATATATCCGCCGCGAGCGGTATTCAGGTTCCTGCCAGCGAAGCTTTTTTGTGGGCAAAGATGTGATGCAGGAAGATATTAAAGCTGAATTTAAAGACGGAATCCTGAGACTTCAGGTGCCGAAAAAAGAAGCAAAACCGGCAGCAGAGGAAAATAAATATATTTCCATCGAATAATATAGAAGTAAAAAACAGAGTCCCCGGGAGATTTTCCCGGGGCATTCTTAAATGCGGAGGAGGTGACAGCGGTGCAGAAAAGGGATTATTATGAAATCCTGGGAATTTCAAGAAATGCAGACGAGGGTTCCATAAAAAAAGCATACAGAAAACTGGCGAAGAAATACCACCCGGATACAAACGGAGGAAATCCGCAGGCAGAGCAGAAGTTCAAAGAGATCACAGAGGCGTATAATGTCCTCAGTGACTCTGAAAAAAGAAAACTTTACGATCAGTTCGGGCATTCTGCTTTTGACGGCAGTATGGGAAGCGGTGGCAGCGCGTATGAAAATCCGGGAGCAAATTACAGGGAGTTTCATTTTGAAGGCGGAAATGCAGACGATATTTTCAGAGATATTTTCGGGGATCTGTTCAGAGGAGGCTTTCACGAAAGCGGATTTTCAGGAAAGGGATTTGAAAACGGTTTTGGAAATGGAAGCTTTTACAGAAGGAATTACCCGGAAAAAGGTTCTGATATAGAAGCTTCTTTGAAAATCAGTTTTGACGAAGCTGCTTTTGGAGGAGAGCGGATTGTTACCTTACGGGACGAGGCAGGTCATACGCAATCTCTGAAAATCCGCATTCCGGCAGGCATTGATACGGGAAAGGCAATCCGCCTGAGAGGAAAGGGAGGAGCCGGAAGAAACGGAGGGGAAAACGGAGATCTGCTTCTCCGTGTAACGGTTCTTGGAAAACCGGGATTTACGCGAAAAGGAATGGATATTTACACAACGGTTCAGGTTCCGTTTTCGACCGCCTCATGCGGCGGCGAGATCCGGGTAAAAACCATTTCAGGTGACGTACTGTGCAAAATCCGGGAGGGAACGAAAAACGGCACGAAGATACGTCTGCGGGGAAAAGGAATTGTTTCCATGAAAAATCCTTCTGTACGCGGGGATCAGTATGTGACGGTACAGGTTCAGATGCCGCAGCATTCATCAATAAATTAAAATATGGAGAAAGGGATATTCAGGTATAAAAAACTGAGTATCCCTTTCTGTGCGTCACAGAAAGCAGTAGGCAGGAATGAAAAAATGAGATACAATGGTAATACGTTTAACAATAGATTCTTGAAGAGGAGTGGATTTATATGGAAATACCGGAAATGCTTGATATTTTAAAACAGAAAGCACAGCAGGACAGCAAATTGAGAGAAGAATTTCTGGAAACAAGAAAAGCTGCATATCCCCTGTCTGCTTTTTGTAAAAAATGCAGAGAACTTGGGTATCCTGTTTATGAGATGGAGCTGATCGGCGCCGGAGAGGGCTTTTACGCGGAAATGAAGCGCAGTACAAACGGCGGAGGGGAAAATTCTCCTGTATTGGAGGGAGAGGACGATTTTTACGAGCTGTTTTTCGCGGGATTGTGAGGGGGAGTTTCTGGTAAATGAAAATAATGGAGGTAGTCACATGACAATAGAAGAAATCCTTGCCGGGGAGTCAAAGAATATAGAGTTCAAGGTACAACGCCCGGACAAAAGCATTAAATATATGAAAACAGTCGTTGCTTTTGCTAATGGTAAGGGTGGGCAGATTGTATTCGGCATTGATGATAAAACCAGAGAAGTTGTTGGTGTTCCGGAAGATAAAGTTTTTCAGGAAATTGATGCTATTACAAATGCTATTTCGGATAGCTGCGAGCCGACGATTATTCCTGATGTTTATTTGCAGAACATAAATGATAAGCCTGTAATTGTCGCAGAAATCAGAGCTGGACGTCAGAAACCATATTATATTAAGGCAGATGGGCTGGAGAATGGTGTATATATTCGAGTTTCTGGAACAACACGCCCCGCTGACCGTGATATGTCAAGAGAGCTATATTATGAATGTGATGCTCGCTCTTTTGATTCAGTAATCCGCAGAGATGTTGAAGTGACAGATGAAGATATTAAGAATCTTTGTGAGCAAATGAAAGAGGTCGCTATTGCTAATAGCAAGTCAAATCTTCAGAGATCTTCAGTCAAAGATGTAACGAAAAATGTTTTGCTCAGCTGGGGGATTTTGAAAAAAGATGAAAATGAAAAAATCTATCCAACTAATGCATATGTGTATTTAACTGGACAAGGTGGGTTACGTTCCATGATACAGTGTGCCGTGTTTAAAGGGACGACGCGTACCGTATTTTTGGATCGGCGCAATTATGAAGGACCGTTATGGGAACAGGTAGATGAAGCGGTACAGTTTGTCCTTAGAAATATTCGTATGGGCTGTCGGCTGGAAGGCATATATCGTCAGGATATTTATGAACTGCCGCCGGATAGTATTCGTGAGTTGATTGTTAATGCAGTTATGAACTGTAGTTACATTCAGGCTTCAAATATTCAGGTGGCAATTTATGATGATCGGCTGGAAATTACCTCTCCCGGAGGATTGCTTCCGGGTGTGACGATTGATTTGATGAAAGAAGGGTTTTCAAAAATCCGAAATCGTTCTCTTGCAAATGCTTTCGTCTATATGAATCTTGTAGAAGCATGGGGAAGCGGTATTCCAAAGCTTATGCAGGCTATGCAGGAATATGGACTGCGTGAACCGGAATTTATTGATATGGAAGTAGCATTTCGTATCAATCTTTATCGAGATCAAAATGAGACTGATTACCATTTCGATATGAATGGTATTGGCAAAAATGCCGATAAAATGCCGGAAAGTGCCGATAAAGTGCCGGAAAGCGCCGATAAAGTGCTGGAAAATGCCGATAAAGTTCTGATAAACGTACAGGAAAAGAATATTTATGATTATATACAAAAGAACAATTCAATAACAACAGCACAGGCGGCGGAATGTGCAGGTGTAAAGCAGCGCAGAGCAAGAGAGATACTTAGCAAAATGGTAAAAAAAGGCTTACTGAAGAAGTGTGGTGCGTCTCGAAGTACCGTTTATTTGCTTAATACAGAAAGTGACTCGTTGTTATAAAAAGAAAAACGGCTACGGAACCCACGTTTACTGGGAGTGTAGCCGTTTTGTGGTGCGCCTGGCGGCGCACGTTTCTAACGGGTGAAAGTCCCGAATCCGCCCGGTAGCGGGAAGGATATAGCCGAAGGCAAGGGTGTCCATCGTGAGGTGGAATCTGAAGGAA
>OLRL01000197.1_pt1 | contig 55867 bp, 55 predicted proteins | sample 1643201 | NCBI WGS metagenome assembly OLRL01 (sample SAMEA3136649, study PRJEB25190) | human gut metagenome | biome: human gut; feature: human-associated habitat; material: faeces | place: Austria | collected 2013
CACCAGCAATCGAAAAATCAGACTATGAGCCTAAGACACCAGAAGCAGACGCAAGCGTAGACGCTGATACTGTCAATGACGCTACCGCATTTTTGGAAACATTCTTTAAGCTCTATCCAACAGCCACAGAAAAAGAGCTTGCCTACTATGTATCGGGAAATGTGATTGAGCCTATCGGCAGGGACTACCTTTATTCTGAACTGGTAAACCCTATCTTTATAAAGGACGGCGACAATGTGAAAGTCAAGGTTGCGGTAAAATTCATTGATAATCAGACAAAAGCGACGCAGGTATCACAGTATGAGCTTGTGTTACATAAGGATAGTAACTGGAAGATTGTAGGATAAATCAAAAAAAGTAGTTTGCAAATCATATTTCTATGACATGCAAACTACTTTTTCATCGAATTATGTTCACAAATAGTTCTGAATACGCTAAAATAGTGATTCATGCAAAAACCGCAATATATATTAAAACTTGAAGAAAACAAGATATTATAATCTAAGCTGAAAGGAGGGTGCTGTAATGGTCAATAAGGTTGAAAACATTATAACGGTGATCAATTACATAGAAAACAATCTCACAGAAAAGTTGAACTTATCCTCTATTGCAATGGGTGTTGGTTATTCAAAATATCATTTGCATAGAATGTTTGTCGAAACTGTTGGATTGTCTATACATGACTATGTACAACGCAGACAATTAACAGAGTCTGCAAAACTTTTAGTGTTTTCTGATAAATCCATTCTTGAAATCTCGCTTATTGCTGGTTATGAAAGTCAGCAGGCGTTTACAAATATTTTTAAGCAGATGTATAAGAAGACGCCTAACGAATATCGAATGAGCGAAGAATTTTATCCGTTACAGCTTAGATTTGATTTGATACAGACAGTTAAACAAAAATTATCACAACAAGAAATGGAAGAAAATATCAGATTTGCTACAACAACAGATATACCTGCCTGTCTAGAACTAGCTTATTTAGTAATAGACGGTTTTCCAAATTTGAACGAGAATGAGTTCTTAACAGAATTAAAAAAAGGTATTTTAGAGCAAAGAGTTTTGATTTTAACTGATAATGCTATTGCCATTGCTTTGATGTCTATTAACTATCATACGGGAAGCATTGATTTCTTTGGAGTACACCCGTTATATCGTAAATGTGGTATTGCAAAACTATTTTTGGATAAGGTTATGAATGAACTTTTAGTTGATAAAGACATTTCTGTAACAACATTCCGTGAGGGCGACAAAGCTGATACGGGGTATCGTAAGGCTTACAAAGAATTAGGCTTTGCAGAAGCAGAGTTATTAGTTGAATTTGGTTATCCTACACAAAAATTAGTATTATTCTCAAAAAATGGGGGGAGTACAAATGAATAGTAATCCTCTTGCAAAAGATTTTAATACTGGGTCTTTATTAAAATTTGCTTTCCCGACCATATCCATGATGTTATTTATGGGTCTTTACACAATTGTAGATACCATATTTGTATCACGATTTGTCAATACAAATGCTTTATCAGCAATCAATATTGTTTGTCCCGTTATCAATTTAATAGTAGGATTGGGAACAATGATAGCTACGGGTGGTAGTGCCATAGTTGCAAGAAAAATGGGGGCAGGAGAACCCAAACGAGCAAAACAGGATTTTACACTACTTATTTTATTTGGTTTTATTTTGGGAGTAGTAATTTTCATTCTAGGAATTATCTTTATTGACGAAATTATATATGCTCTTGGAGCTGATAAGATTTTATTTCCATATTGTAAAGACTATTTAACTATTATTTTACTGTTTACACCTGCAAGTATGTTGCAGGTACTATTTCAAAATTTATTTGTAACAGCAGGAAAACCAACTTTAGGACTTGTTCTTTCTGTAAGTGCTGGTGTAATGAATATCGTATTTGATTATCTTTTCATGGCTATATTTGGCATGGGGATTGCCGGTGCAGGATTGGGAACTGGAATTGGTTATTTGATACCAGCAATTACGGGGCTAATTGTCTTTTGTAAAAAATCGGGAACATTGTCTTTTGTAAAACCTATTATAGACATTAAAGTACTTGGAGAAAGTTGTATAAATGGTTCATCAGAAATGGTTAGTCAGCTTTCAACGGCAATTACTACATTCTTTTTCAATCGCACAATGATGAATTTATTAGGTGTAAATGGTGTGGCTTCTATTACCATAATTATATATACACAATTTTTGCTTACAACATTATTTATTGGTTTTTCAATGGGTGTTGCCCCAGTTATTAGCTATAATTTTGGAGCAAACAATTATTACGGATTAAAGAAAATATATAAAATCTGTATTTCTTTCATTTTTGTAGGTTCATTATTTATTTTTGCGTTATCCTTTATAAATGGAAATAGTTTGGTACGTTTATTTACTGGGACAAATGAAGCGGTATATAAAATTGCAATAAACGGATTTATGATATTTGTATTTAGTTTTCTTTTTTCGGGCTTCAATATATTTTCATCTGCAATTTTTACTGCATTATCTAACGGTAAGCTATCTGCTTTGATTTCTTTTTTAAGAACATTCGGCTTTATAATGATAGGCTTGTTACTAATGCCACAGTTTATTGGAATAACAGGTGTATGGTTGGCTGTTCCCATTGCCGAAATATTAACACTATGTATTTCATTATATTTGAATTTTCGTCTTTGGCTTTCGTGGAACAATCAGAATAATGTTATGAAAAAAGTATAGAAAGGTTATTATGATAGGACTTAAAAAACGAGATATTAAAAAAGCCTTAAAAACTGGTGCAAAGGCTGGTGGTGTGTCTTTAGCTGATGTACGGGCTGATATTGAAGCGACGATTGATGAAGCTATGAACAGTACAGACCCAGCGGTGCAGGCAAATTTCAAAAAATATTTTGGGAATAAACGCCCTACGCCAGAAGAATACATTTACAAGATTACGAAAAAGACAAAAGTTTAATAAAGTTATTTGCTACCTGCGGAGCAGATCAGCAAATAGATAACGCAAAAAGGGAAAAACAAGAAGCTGATTACTTCTTGCTCTCCCTGCTGTTCAAGATACCGTCAATCGTACCTTGAATGATTTTTAATTCGTTATCACTCAATAAATCAAGAGAGGTTTCTATTTGACGACGAGCTGTACTTTTTGCTACTTTCTCCGTTGGATAGAAATATTCATCAACTGATATATTGAACATGGTAACTAAATCATGGAATAATTGAAAACTAGGGTGTGAACCAACATTTTCAATATCTGCGATATGGCGTTCTCCATAGAACACTTTATCGCCTAAATCATTACGAGAAAGCCCTGCTCTCTCACGGGCTTCTCTGATTGCCAGTCCTAAAGGTCTGAAATCAAAAGTTTGTGTTTCTTTTGCTTTTCTCATTTTAAATCACCTAGCATGAGTTTATACTTCATGCTGTATATTTAGAATGTGTTAAAATTGCATATAGTATGCAGTAATAATTCAAAAGCTGTTATCGTGTGCGGTAAATAAAAAAAACCGTTCCTAGATAATATACTTTTGTGCGTCTTGAAAAATAACGGGACGGTTTTGGATATAACCAGAACTGTCCTTTTTCTTGTAAGTGCAAGGTATGGCTCTGGTTAAAGGGGGCTTATACCATGATTGCATACGGAAGAACGTTCTGCCGTTCTCAACTGGATAAATATTTCAGTCCACTATTACAATCATTATACCCTTTATATGAGTTAAAATTTCATATCAATAGAATTTATAAAACAGTCCGTTTGTGTAATTACACATTATCGGGCTGTTTTTGCTTTTCAGAAAAATTTTTTTGAAAATCTTGGCAGTTTGCCACCTCTTTGGGTAGTTAGGGTGCGGAAAGGGGGAAATAAACAAAAGTTTATTTCAATCCAGCACGGAAAGGAGGTGAGCAAATGAAAACATCTTCTTTCAAACAAGCCATTGAAGCACAGTTTGATTGCCTTTCAAAAAAAGTAATTAAACGTGCAGTAAAGAAAGGCTACCGTGATATGAAAAGGCGTGAAAAACACGAATGTTTATTTTCGGATATTCCAGATTATGAACAATCACGTTTTGGAGAATTGGATAAATACGAAAGTGATTATACTGTATTCAATATCTTAGGCATTGAAGTCTGGGTTGAGGACGACCAGTTAAGCGAAGCCCTTAAAACATTGACAGAGAAGAAACGCAACATTATTTTGTTGTCCTACTTTATGGATATGTCGGATAGTGAAATCAGCGAATTTATTAAAATTCCCCGTTCTAACGTCCAGTATCACAGAACAAAAACACTTGAAGCAATGAGAAAAATTATGGAGGAACGCAAATGAAGAATTACGAACATCTGCCTTTTGAGATTATTTTATCAGCAACAGAGGGCGACCCAGAAGCGATTGAAACCGTTATGAAATTTTATGACGGTTACATTTCCAAACTGTGCCTGCGTAAATTGTATGATGAATACGGTAATGTTTGCATGGTTGTGGACGCCGATTTAAAAAACAGAGTTCAGACAGCATTACTTGATATGCTGATGAATTTTGAAATTGTAGTGATGTAGTACATACAAGTGAAGTCTGGCACGTCCCCCCTTTCCTGCCACTTCACTTGTCACTTTATTAAAATCAAAATCTGAAAGTTGATTTTAATAGGCTGAATAGCCGATAGTTCTTTGACAACTGAATAAAGCAGACAGATACGTTTGTGAGATAGCGAGCCACGGGGACTGTACGCCACGACCTTTCCAAAAGAAAGCGAGCGACCCACGCAGTGATCCGAGAGCGACTGTTGGAAAAGTCGTTTTGCCATGACCTATCCTCACAGAATAATGATACGTCCGCATGGTGCGGTTCTGCCCACAAGAATGGGAATAGTTGAGATACTAACGGAGCTTTCCAAAGCCGTCTGCCTGCTTATAATTGATAGTTTCAGCAACAAAATCTATCTACTCTTTTTATTTAGGTGTGTTATAATGACCTTGTTAGACGAGTGTATTTTGTTGCTGTCACAAATGAAAGGGGTCTTAATAGTGATAAGTGATACACAAAATGCACAATCTCCTACAAAGGAAAAAAAGACTTATACAGTAGAGGAAATTGCTGAACAACTGGACATTAGCAAAAAGGTAGCTTATTCATTGGTAAAAAGCGGTCAATTCAATTATGTTCGTGCTGGTAAAGCCATACGGGTATCAAAGGTTTCTTTCGATAAATGGTTAAATGGAATTTAACTATAAGGAGAGAAAATTATGGCTTCAATCAAACAAAGAAAATCAAGTTTTTCAGTTATTTATTGGTACTTAGATAGTGCAGGAGAAAGAAAACAAAAATGGGACACGCTGGAAACAAGAAAAGAAGCAAAACAGCGAAAAGCCTTTATAGAATACTATCAAGAGAAATTTGGATATGTGATAGTTCCATTAGAGGAACAATTTGCACATCAGATTGAAAATTCTAAAAAAGAGTTAGATGTTGTAGACAAAGATATTACATTGCGTGATTTCCTAGAAATTTTTGTTAATCTATACGGCACATCTAAATGGTCGCCGAGTACATTTAGTGGTAAGGTAGGCAGTATTGAAAATTATATCAATCCGATTATCGGAGATTGGAAACTGAATGAAATAACTACAAAAAGCCTATCAAAATACTACAATGACTTATTGAGCGTTCCAGAAGTACCACGGGCAAACAGAAAAGCAACTGGTCGTTGTGTTCAACCAGCGAACATCAAGAAAATACATGATATTATCCGCTGTGCCTTAAATCAAGCTATCCGCTGGGAGTATATTGACACAAACAAAAGAAACCCTGCGTCTTTAGCTACATTACCCAAAATTCCAAAGACTAGGCGAAAAGTGTGGAGTATTCAAACATTTCGAGAAGCGGTAAAAGCCACGGAAGATGACTTACTTTCCATTTGTATGCACTTAGCTTTTTCCTGTTCTATGCGAATTGGAGAAATTACTGGACTTACATGGGAAGATGTTATTATTGATGAAGAGTCCATTGCTACAAATAATGCAAAGGTAACCATCAATAAAGAGCTTTCAAGAGTAAATGCAGAAGCTATGCAGAAATTAAAGGAAAAGGATATTTTGAAGATTTTCCCAACGCAAAAACCGCATTGTACCACAAGGCTTGTTTTGAAAACGCCAAAAACAGAAACAAGTAATCGTGTTGTCTGGTTACCTAAAACAGTTGCAGAACTACTGGTGCAATATAAAAAAGACCAGCAGGAGTTAAAAGAATTTCTTGGAAGTGCCTACAATGATTACAACCTTGTTATTGCGTTAGATAATGGCAATCCCGTAGAAAGCCGTATTGTTAGAGATAGGTTTCAAAGGCTCTGTGAAGAAAACGATTATGAAATTGTGGTATTTCACAGCCTACGCCATTTAAGTACGGGTTATAAACTCAAAATGACAAACGGAGATGTTAAGTCCGTACAAGGCGATACTGGTCACGCAGAAGCAGAAATGGTTACAGATGTCTATTCAGAAATCATTGACGAGGACAGACGTTTCAATGCACAAAAAATGGATAAAGAATTTTATTCTACGCTTAATGATGATACAGACAATCCAAAGCAAGATACCGACTTAACCGATAGTGATATGGCATTATTGGAACTGATTAAATCTTTATCGCCAGAAATGAAAGAACAATTTTTAAAGCAGGCACTTCAAAGATAGAATTTCAAAAGTGTTAGCAAATTTCAAAAAAACCAGCGATTTTTCTTCAAAAATAAAAAAGTGTTAGCAAGCCTATTTCCTTAAAAGTCTTAAAAAATATCGAATAAAAAATGATTGATTGAAAACAAATCGTATTCAGCGTAAATAGAAAGCCATAAATAAGAAAACGCTGAAAACCTTGTAAAATAAGGCTTTCAGCGGAGTTTGTGGCGTCCCAGACAGGAGTCGAACCTGCGACGTTTCGCTTAGGAGGCGAACCCTCTATCCTGCTGAGGTACTGGGACATTCTTAAAAATCTATTCAATTTTATCTAGTTATCATATCAAATGGCGATTGCTCCAACAAGCCCTTAGGAGGCACTTGTTATATCCATTTAACTAAGGAAACATATAACTTCACAACATTTATATTCTACCACAAATTATAAATGTTGTGAAGTATTTTCAACTTAAGTTCTCTATCAGACTATCTGTCAGATTATCTGATTTCAGTTTTTCCGCCCATATATGGTCTTAAAACTTCTGGAATTCTCACGCTTCCGTCAGCCTGGAGATTGTTTTCAAGGAATGCGATCAACATTCTTGGTGGCGCAACAACTGTATTATTTAATGTATGAGCGAAGTATTTACCGTCTTTTCCTTTTACACGGATACCAAGTCTTCTTGCCTGCGCATCTCCGAGATTTGAGCAGCTTCCTACTTCAAAATATTTTCTCTGTCTTGGTGACCATGCTTCTACGTCAACTGATTTTACTTTTAAGTCTGCAAGATCGCCAGAGCAGCATTCTAACGTACGAACCGGAATATCCAAAGAGCGGAATAAATCTACTGTATTTTTCCACATTTTTTCGTACCAATCCATACTTTCTTCCGGTTTACATACAACGATCATTTCTTGTTTTTCAAACTGGTGAATACGGTATACACCACGTTCTTCGATTCCGTGAGATCCTTTTTCTTTACGGAAACATGGAGAATAGCTTGTTAATGTGTATGGAAGTTTTTCTTCATCGTTTAATGTATCGATGAATTTACCGATCATGGAATGTTCACTTGTTCCAATAAGGTAAAGATCTTCTCCTTCAATCTTGTACATCATGGAATCCATTTCTGCAAAACTCATTACACCTGTTACAACGTTACTTCTGATCATGTATGGTGGAATGCAGTATGTGAATCCTCTATCGATCATGAAATCGCGTGCATATGAGATTACCGCAGAATGAAGTCTTGCGATATCTCCCATCAAGTAATAGAATCCTTGTCCGGCTACTTTTCCGGCTGCATCTAAGTCGATTCCGTTGAATTTAGCCATGATTTCTGTATGATATGGCACTTCAAAATCAGGAACAACCGGTTCACCGAATTTTTCTAATTCCACATTTTCACTGTCATCTTTTCCAATCGGAACAGATGGATCGATGATATTTGGAATTGTCATCATGATTGTTTTGATTTTTTCTTCTACTTCTTTTTCCTCTACAGACAATGTTTCCATTCTATCTGCATCGGCAGCAACTTGTCTCTTATACTCTTCTGCTTCTTCTTTTTTACCTTGTGCCATACATGCACCGATTTTTTTAGAAATTTGATTCTTGTTTGCTCTTAAAGCTTCTACTTCTTGTTTGATTTCTCTGTTTCTTAAATCAAGTGCGATCACTTCATCTACAAGCGGTAATTTGCTGTCTTGAAATTTGTTTTTAATATTCTGTTTTACGATTTCTGGATTGTTTCTTAAAAATTTGATATCTAACATATTATTTTCCTCCGATTTATTTATTCATTCCTTCAATGTTAAGACCATTTGTTTCATGATAAATTGCTTTGTCCAAAGATTCTATTTCTTCTTCTCCGAGTTCTATATAGCTTTGACCTTTTACAATTTCTTTAATATATGCGTAGCAGCCATCTGTACTGTGCAACATATTTATAATATAACCATCATTGTTATTGTTCAACAGTGTGAGAGCAAAACTCAGTTTTCCTCCCATTTCATCAAAAGCATCATATTTTACTATTCCGACTTTATTGTAACATTCTTCCATTTTTCGATAAATATTTTTGATATCTTGTCGGTTTTTTTTCACCATACCAACTGTATCATCAATTTCTTTGAATTTTTCAAGAAAACTTTTTTCTAATGTTTTTCCATCTTTTCCTTTCATAAATGAATTGTATGTTACTTTTAAGCGGTTATATTTCATATTGATACTTATTAACAGCACAAATAAAAGCGCAATTAATAGCAGCATAATAATCAATATATATGCCGGATCAACCCCTATACTTTCCAATATTTTACTTTTCATTATTATACTCCTCTAATCGTCATCAATAGGTCGAATATACGTTCGAACTCCTTTTCTGAGTAATATTCAATTTCAATTCTACCCTTTCCATTCGCCTTATTGTTTACGTTTACTTTTGTCCCCATTTTTGATTTTAGTTTTTCTTCACTATCCCGATAGATAAAATCATTCTCAATTACTGGTTTTACCTTTTCTTTTTTTGGATTTTTTAATTCTTTGATTAGTTTTTCCGTCTCACGAACGCTCAACTTCTCATCGAAAATCTTATTTGCAAGAATATACTGTTGCTCCCCATCTTCAATTGCCAAAAGTGTTCTTGCATGTCCTGTGCTAATCATATCATCGATGATCATTTGTTGCACTCTTTGATCTAATTTCAAAAGACGCATTGAGTTTGTTACAGCCGTTCTACTTTTCGAGACTCTTTCTGCAACCTCATCTTGTTTCAGAGAAAATTCTTCCAATAATCTTTTAAACGCCATGGCTTCTTCAATTGGATTGAGATTTTCTCTCTGAATGTTTTCAATCAAAGCAATTTCTACAGCTTGCTGTTCTGTAAATTCACGTACAATGACCGGTACTTCCTTTATTCCTGCAAGCTTTGCGGCTCTCCATCTTCTTTCTCCGGCAATTATTTCATAATAATCACTCTTTTTTTGTACAAGAATTGGCTGTAATACTCCAAACTGCTTGATGGAATCTGCCAATTCCAACAGAGAGTCTTCTTCAAACATTCTTCTCGGCTGTTCTCTATTCGGTTCAATCATAGACACTTTTATCATCTGTTCGCCGTTTTTCACGGTTTCTTCTTTTTTCTTTTCAACTGTTGATTCTTTATTTACTTTTTTATCAGGAATAAGACTATCTAATCCTTTTCCCAATCCACCGCGTTTTACTGCCATTCTTCTTCTCCTTTATGAATTACTTCTTCAGCCAATAACCTGTAATTTTCAGCACCTGCTGATTTCGGATCATACATATTAATTGGCATACCATGACTCGGAGCTTCTGCAAGACGTATATTTCTTGGGATAATTGTTTTATAAATTGTCTTGTTTAAATTTTCTTTAACGTTTTCTACCACTTGAAGAGATAGATTGGTTCTTGCATCATACATTGTAAATACAACACCTTCCATTTCTAATCTCGGATTTAAACGTTCTTTCACAAGATCAATTGTATGTATCAATTGGCTCAATCCTTCCAATGCATAATATTCACACTGAATTGGAACAAGAACTGTATCTGCTGTTGTCATCGCATTAATTGTAAGCATACTTAACGAAGGTGGGCAATCAATAATAATGTAGTCATAATTATTTTTTACTTTTTCAACTTCATCTCGAATTATATATTCTTTGTTGTCAATACCTATCAATTCTATTTCCGCTGCAGATAAATCCACATTTGCCGGAAGAACATCTAAATTTTCCAACGCTTCTTTGCATATCACCTGATTAATTTCCGCTTCCCCTATAATCAAATCATATACTGTATATTCCACATTATTTTTATCAATTCCCAAGCCACTGGTCATATTACCTTGTGGGTCCATATCAATTGCTAATACCTTTTTTCCTAATTCTGCAAGACATGCAGATAGATTGATGGCTGTTGTTGTTTTTCCAACTCCACCTTTTTGGTTAGCAATGGCTATTATTCTCTCCACTATACTATCCCCTTTCTAATTAATGCAAAAAATAGTTTTCATTTTCTGCACATCAAGTATTATACCATTTTTTCTTTTACAATTCCACAATGTTTCACGTGAAACATTAATTTTTTCATTTTAATTTTCATAAAATGTTTCACGTGAAACATTCGTTGTGCGCGAGCAGTTGCGAAGCAATGATTTCTTCTCCGAGAGCTGCGCATTCTTATACGTATTGTATTTTTTATTGGATAGGATTCCGAAGGAATTTCCTATTCCATAAAAAAACTGTAAAAAGTTTTTAACACTTCTTACAGTTTGAGATTAGCTGAGAGGTTCTTTAGCCGGAAGTCCTGCTTTTCTTGGATACTTTTTGCTTGTATTTTTATTTTTTTCTATTTTAACAAATGATCTACCAATTTCTGTTCCAGGTAATTGGAATTTAATCACATCTTCTAACTTTCCACCTAGAATATGGATCGCTTTTTTTGAGGCTAGTACTTCTTCATCAATTTCTCCTGATTTATATGGTACAAATAATCCTCCTACTTTTACATAAGGCAAACAATATTCTGAAAGTGTAGATAGATTTGCTACTGCACGAGATACACAAAGATCAAATTGTTCTCTATATTCTGCCTGTTTTGCAAAATCTTCTGCGCGCCCATGTATTGTTTTTATTTTTTCAAGTCCTAATGTATCAATAACTTCATTTAAAAATTTGATTCTTTTATTCAACGAATCGAGAAGCACAATTTCTAAATGTGGAAATGCAATTTTTAATGGAATTCCAGGAAATCCTGCTCCGGTTCCTATATCGATAACTTTTTTAACATTTTTTACATCGATAGCTTTTACAAGTGATAAGCTATCAACAAAATGTTTTTCATTGACTTCTTCATACTCTGTAATACCTGTAAGGTTCATGACTTTGTTCCATTCAACAAGTAGTTCATAAAATTGATGGAATTGTTTTTTTTGTACATCATTTAATGTGATTCCTATAGCTGAAAGTTTTTCTTCAAATATTTTACTCATGATATTTTCCCCATTGTTCCATATATACAAGAAGTACAGAAATATCTGCAGGTGATACTCCTGAAATACGTGATGCTTGTCCGATTGAAATTGGTCGATATTGTTTTAATTTCTGTACCGCTTCTATTCTAAGACTTTTTACATCATCATAATCAAGACCATCCGGAATTCTTTTGGATTCCAGTTTTTTAAATTGTTCTACTTGTTTTAATTGACGGCTTATGTATCCGTCGTATTTGATGTTGATATTAACTTGTTCTGTTACTTCATCACTTAATATTGGTCTTTCTTCATCAATTGGAGCTAGTACATTATAGTCTAACTCAGGTCTTCGGATCAATTCCGCAAGAGTTATCCCCGAAGTAAGGGCTGTACTTCCATACTTTTCCAATAATTCTTGGACTTTTCCACTTGTTCCGACATTTACATGTTGAAGACGCTCTATTTCATTTTTAATCTGCTCTTCTTTTTCTTTCAAATGCTGGAATCTTGATTCATCTATCAGCCCAACCTGATATCCGATTTCTGTAAGTCGTTGATCTGCATTATCTTGGCGAAGAAGAAGACGATATTCTGCTCTAGACGTCATCATGCGATAAGGTTCATGACTTTCTTTTGTTACAAGATCGTCAATTAACACACCGATATATCCTTGTGAACGATCAATTACAATTTGTTCTCTTCCTAAAATCTTTAATGCTGCATTGATTCCGGCTACAAGCCCTTGTGCTGCAGCCTCTTCATATCCGGAACTTCCATTAAATTGACCACCGCTATAGAGTCCGTCAATATTTTTAAACTCTAACGTTGGATAAAGTTGTCTTGCATCAATGCAATCATATTCGATTGCATATGCATTTTTTACAATTTTTGCATGTTCTAATCCAGGCACACTTCGATACATCTCATATTGCACATCTTCCGGAAGTGAACTTGACATTCCTCCTATATACATTTCATTTGTATGAAGTCCTTCCGGTTCTACAAACACTTGATGTCTGTCTTTGTCGGAAAATTTAACAACTTTGTCTTCTATAGACGGACAGTACCGTGGACCTGTTCCTTCAATCATACCGGAAAACAGAGGCGATCTATTTAAATTCTTACGTATAATATCGTGTGTTTTTTCATTCGTATACGTGAGCCAGCAAGATACTTGATCGATCTGTACTTCTTCCGGATTGGTTGTAAAAGAAAACGGCGTGATCTTTTCATCACCAAATTGTTCTTCCAGTTTACTAAAATCAATAGATCTTTTATCAATTCGGGCAGGAGTTCCTGTTTTAAATCTATACATCTCGATGCCTAATTTTTTCAAGGATTCTGTTAAATAATTTGCTGCCTGTAATCCGTCAGGCCCCGTTTCATTGCTGATTTCCCCATAGATACATCTTGCTTTTAAATAAGTACCTGTACAAAGAATTACAGCCTTACAACGATAAATAGCGCCTGAATAAGTTTGAACTCCGGTTACTTTTCCATTCTCCGTTAAAATATCTGTTACTTCTGCCTGTTTTAACTCTAAATTCTCTTGATTTTCCAACACTTCACGCATAACACGGCTATAATCTGCCTTATCTGCCTGCGCACGAAGTGAATGGACCGCCGGACCTTTGGAACGGTTTAACATCTTCGACTGTATAAATGTCTGATCGATCACCTTTCCCATCTCTCCACCAAGTGCATCAATTTCTCTTACAAGATGACCTTTAGATGTTCCGCCTATATTTGGATTACAAGGCATTAAGGCAACACTATTAATACTAACTGTAAATACAATCGTTTTTAAGCCTAGTCTAGCCGAAGCAAGCGCAGCTTCACAGCCGGCATGACCTGCACCAATTACAACTACATCATATTCATCTTTATTTTCCCATACAGAATTTGCTGAATATTTCATTTACCAAATCTTCTCCTATCGTTTCGCCGGTAATACTTCCAAGGGATTCATACGCATCCATAAGATCGATCGAATAAAAATCCTCCGGCATACCGTTTTCAATACTTACAATTACCTTTTTTAAACTCTCTTCTGCATCTGCGAGAGCCGTTTTATGACGGATATTTGTAATATATATCTCATCATTAAAAGAAATCTCTCCATGGAAAAACATATGTTTCAATGTTTCTTCCAATTCGTGGATTCCTTCTTCTTCTTTTGCAGAAATCAAAATCATCGGCTTATCTATTCTTTTACTTAACATTTCTTTTGTCACGACTGTTTCCAAATCCGACTTATTCAAAAGAACAATTGCCTGCTTATCTTTAATCATCTCTATGATTTCTTCATCATTTTCATCAAGTTCTCTTGATGCATCTACAACATAAATGATAAGATCTGCTTCATTTGCATGATTTTTGGCTTTATCTACACCGATTTTTTCTACGATATCTTTTGTCTCACGAATTCCCGCTGTATCCATAACATTCAAACTAATTCCTTGAAGCTGAACATGCTCTTCCAAGACGTCTCGCGTTGTTCCTTCTATATCTGTAACAATTGCTCTTTCTTCTCCTACAAGTACATTCAAAAGCGATGATTTTCCTGCATTAGGTTTTCCTACAATAACTGTCTGAATTCCTTCCTTAATCATTCTACCATTATCTGAAGTTATGAGCAACTGATGGATCTGTTCTAATAAATTATCCACAGTTTTTCTTAATGTATCCCCATATCCATCGACACTGATATGTTCCGGATCATCTAGCGCTGTTTCTATAAATGCTGTATGATATAAGATTTCTTTTCTAATTTCTTCGATTTTTTTATGCACAGAACCTTTTAACTGACTCACAGAACTCTTTAACGCATATTCATTTTTTGAATTGATAATGTCGATCACTGCTTCTGCCTGCGACAGATCCATTCTTCCATTTAAAAATGCACGTTTTGTAAATTCTCCCGGTTCAGCAGGTCTTGCACCATATTTTATTACTGTCTCAAGAATTTTTTTCACAACATAGACTCCGCCATGACAGTCAATTTCCACAACATCTTCTCCCGTAAAACTATGCGGTCCTCGCATCAACATGACCAGTACTTCATCTATCATTTCATCTCCATCCACGATATATCCATAATGAATGGTATGACTTTTCTGCTCTTTTAGATTTTTTTCTTTTTTTCCACGATATATTTTTTGAATAATATCAAAAGCTTCTTCGCCGCTAATTCTTACAATTCCAATTCCTGAATTAGACATGGCGGTTGCAATTGCAGCAATGGTATCTTTTTTCATATTCATCTTCCTTTTCAAAAAAGGCGGTATCTTTCAATAAGATGCCGCCTTCTGTTTTAATATCTTTTTGATAATGTAACTACTACACGTCTGTAAGGTTCTTCACCTTCACTATGTGTAGAAACATATTTATCTCCCTGTAAAGCAGAGTGGATCACTCTTCTTTCATATGGATTCATTGGTTCAAGAGAAACCGGTTTTTTTGTTCTCTTTACTTTATATGCAATATTTTTCGCAAGATTCATCAAAGTTTCTTCTCTTCTTTGACGATAGTTCTCTGTGTCTAATTTTACACGAACATATTCTTCCTGGTTTTTATTGGCAATACGGTTTGTAAGATACTGTAAAGAATCTAAAGTTTGTCCTCTTTTTCCAATGAGGATTCCCATATTGTCACCTTCCATGTTAATGTTCAATGCACCTTCACTATCAATAGAAGATGTGATCTTTACTTCCATTCCCATTGCTTTTAATACGTCTTGTAAAAAGATTTCACATGCTTTAATTGTGCTGTCTTCTACTTTTCCAAGAACTTGAGGTTCTTTAGCCGGAGCCTCTTCTTTTTGCTCTTCAACTTTCACTTTTTCAGCATGATGTTTTTTTACAGGTTCTTCTTTTTTCACATGTTCCTTTTTTGCATGCTCTTTTTTCACATGTTCTTTTTTCTCAACTTCTTTTTTAGGAACTTCTTTTTTGATTTCTTTTTTAACCTCTTCTACTACAGGTTCTTCTACTTTTTTTCTCCATGCTTTAATAACAGCCTGTTTACTTCCGATTCCAAAGAATCCTGCACTTCCCTTTTCAATCACTTCATATTCAACCATATCGCTTGTAGCGCCTAACTGAATCAAAGCTTCGGTAATCGCATCATCTACTGTTTTTGCTGAAACTGTAACTTCATTCATTTTTGAATCCCCCTTGACTATTTGTGATTCTCGTTAAAGTTCTTTACCATATTTGCTTTTGCTGCAAGACTTCCTGGTTTCGCATTTTTATTTGCTTCTGCAGCTTTTCTAAGCTTTTCATCTTTTTCCTGAGATGACATTGTATTTGGTTCCTTAATATTTCTTACATTTCTTTGAGCATTCTTATTAAGCACATCTGCAGAAACACCATTTTTTTCTTGTTTCTTCTTCATCTTTTCCATGTTCTTTTCAATCAAATCATTTACCGGAATCTTGGAAAGATGTCTGTTAACCAGTAATTGCTGGATGCATCGAACAATCGCGCTGAAAATCCAGTAGATACCAAGACCTGCTTGGAATGTGAAGCACATAAATACAGATAACATTGGCATCATAACATTCATCATCTTCATCTGAGATGCCATCTGGTTATTTTCTTCACCTTGTGCTGCAGCTTGTGGAGTTAACTTAATACTGATCCACTGAGTAAGACCTGATAATACTGGGATTAAAAGAGCTGCAATAATCAATAACATTGCGCCTGTTTTAAATCCTTCCATTAACATTGCCTGTGGTGTTTCAGCCATGTTTACTCCAAGGAACGTATTAAATCCATGTACACTTTCTTGTGTCTGTGCGATCAAGCTTGATAAATCCGGAAATTTATCTGCTAAAGTATCCCATGTATTGTTTGTTGCTTTATATAATACATCGATAATTGTGTTGGTTTCTGTATAATCAAATGCCTTTGGATTAATCATGATCGGAGATGCAGAACCAATCTTCTCCATGATTTTCTGATATCCGTCTGTAGCCATAATTTTTTCTGCAAGCGGCTCATACTGTGCATAAATTCCACCAACATATGCCGGAATGTTACGAATTACCTGCCAAAGTCCTAATAAAATCGGGAACTGGATCAACATAGAACCACAACCGCCTACCGGCGATGTTCCATATTTTTCATAGACAAGCTGTGTCTCTTCTTGCATTTTTAACATAGATGCCTGATCTCTTTTATTTCTGTATTTTTTCTGAATTGCCTGAAGTTCAGGATTCATCGCAGACATCATTTTTGAAAATTTCTGCTGTTTAATTGTTAACGGCAATAAAAGTGTGTAGATGATAATTGTAAATACAACGATACATAAACCTATGTTCTGAACGTCAAACAAACTATCAAGTACATTATAAATACCGTCCATCAATTTACCGAGTAACCAGGCAATCTGTCCGATAATCGGTGTTGTAGACTGTGTTAATAACACACCATTCATTTCATTTCCTCCTAATAGTGTTACGGTACCGGGTCATATCCCCCTTTTGAAAACGGATTGCAACGCACAATTCTCCACAGCGTTAAAAAACCACCCTTCAATGCTCCATATTTTTCTATAGCCTCAAGACCATACTGGGAACATGTAGGGTAATAAATACAATGAGTTCTTACCTTTAGGCCTGACAAATATTTTCTATAAAATTTGATCAGGGCAATCAGTACATATTTCATCAATCCATCTCCATTTTACCTTAATATGTTGTAACTATTCAGTATCCTTACAGTTACAATGTGTTTCATATATATTATGAAGCTTTGCCAAGTGGATCAGGGCACTCTCAATGTCTCTATAAGGTTTATCCTTAGAATTTGCCCTCGCAATGATTACAATAGTATATCCACTCTTGAAATTCTCTTCTTGTAGTCTGTAGCTCTCTCTTATCAATCTTGTGATTCTGTGCCGTACTACACTATTTCCTACTTTTTTGCTTACGGAGATTCCGATTTTATTCTTAGCATCCTGGTTCTCCGTTACATACATAACCAGATATTTGTTTGCATAGGATTTTCCTTTTCTATAAACTTTTTGAAAATCCTTGTTTTTCTTCAAAGATTCGGAAAAATTCATCTTGCATCTCCTAATTAATGAGCATATCTTCTATACATTTTTTGATAGAAGAAAAGGCCACATATATGCGGCCTAAGCTGATAATACTTTTCTTCCTTTTGCTCTTCTGGCTGCTAAAACTTTTCTTCCACCAGCAGTACTCATTCTTGCTCTAAATCCATGAACTTTCGCTCTAGATCTTTTCTTTGGTTGGAATGTCATTTTCATTGATATCCACCTCCTTAAGTTTATATAAAAATAAATGTTTTTTTTTAAGACATCGTCTTTAATTATAGTAAGAAAACGCTGATACGTCAAGCAAAACCTATGATTTTTCAAGATATTTTTTAAAAAAATTTTTTAACTTCTTCCATCCACAATATATCCACATAAAATCCCCGAGATATCCACATAGTGGGGATAACTATGGGGATATCTCGGGGATTTTATGTTAATTTTATGTTGAAACTATTTATTTTTCCACTTCAAATCCTTTATTTTAAGGCTTCTTAAGTGTTTAAAGAAGTTATCCACACTATTTTCCATTGCTTAAATTTTAAAATTGATGTAAAATGTATTTTATATAATTGTGCATAGTGGGTGAACTATGCTTAAAACCATGTTTAAAATATGACGCAGGAAAAAGAATCAGGAGTTATCAAATGAATATCGTTGAAGAAAAATGGAATGAAATTATCGAAAAATTAAAAGTGGAGTATGGACTTACCAACGTATCCTTTAATACATGGATCAAACCATTAAAAGTTCATGAAGTGAAAAACAATACGGTCTATATTTTATGTGATCTGAAGGCTAGTATTGATCACATCAAACATAAATATCTTCTCCCTTTGCACGTTTGTATTGCAGAAGTAACTGATGCAGAATATGAAATAGAATTTATTTGTGAAGACGATATTGTTACAGAAGAGAAAAAAGAAGAAAATACAAGAATCAAAAATATTATTGAGCAGGCGAATCTGAATCATAAATATACTTTTGATACTTTTGTGGTAGGTAAAAATAACCAGTTCGCCCATGCTGCTTCTCTTGCGGTTGCCGAATCTCCGGGAGAAGTTTACAATCCTCTCTTCCTATATGGAGGTGTTGGACTTGGAAAAACCCATTTGATGCATTCCATTGCACATTTTATTTTAGAACAAGACCCTAGCAAAAAGGTTCTTTATGTTACCAGTGAAACATTTACTAATGAACTGATCGAAGCAATTAAAAGCGGACGAAGCGGAAATGAATCTACTATTACATCTTTCCGTGACAAATACCGTAATATCGACGTTCTTTTAATCGACGACGTTCAATTTATTATAGGAAAAGAAAGTACACAGGAAGAATTTTTCCATACATTTAATCACCTTCATGTATCCGGAAAACAGATTATTTTATCTAGTGATAAACCGCCAAAGGACTTCGAAACTTTAGAAGCCCGTTTAAAAACACGCTTCGAATGGGGACTTATCGCTGATATTACTGCGCCTGATTATGAGACAAGAATGGCAATTCTTCAGAAAAAAATAGAATTAGACAACCTTCAGATATATAACATTCCGAACGATGTTATCAATTATATTGCAACAACAGTCAAATCAAATATCCGAGAATTGGAAGGATCTTTGAATAAACTGATCGCACTTTATAAACTGAATTACAATTCTTCCAAACCAATTGATATTCCATTGGCTATGGAAGCGTTGAAGGACATTATTTCACCTAATGAACAACGTCCTTTGACGGCGGACTTCATTATAGAAGTCGTTGCAGAGCACTTTAATCTTACAGTTGCCGACTTGAAGAGCAGCAAACGTAATTCAGAAATTACAGTGCCAAGACAAATTGCCATGTATCTGTGTCGTACCATGATTGATATTCCGTTAAAATCCATCGGAATTATTTTAGGCGGCCGCGATCATTCCACAATTAACCACGGTGTGGATAAAATTCGTCAGGAACTAACCAAAAACGATACTTTAAACAATACTGTGGAAATAATTAAGAAGAAACTCAACCCTGTTTAAAAGTTATCCCAAATCTGTGGGTTATTTTAAACAAGAATTCACATAGTTATAAACATACTTATCCAAAGCCAAAAACCTTGGATTTGAGGGCTTTTTTGGAGTTATCCACTTATCCACAGCCCCTACTGCTACTACGGCGGATAACTTTTATATTATTTACTTAAAACGCGCATAACGAGGGGATTATGAACTGGTTCGAAAGGAGTTAAGAATATATGAAAATCATTTGTAACAAATCAGATCTTGTCAAAGGTGTAAGTATTGTCTCCAAGGCAGTGCCTTCAAAAACAACAATGCCGATCCTTGAATGTATCTTAATTGATGCTACGACAGACATTATCAAATTTACAGCCAACGATATGGAACTCGGTATCGAAACTGTCGTAGAAGGAGAGATTCGTGAAAAAGGATTGATCGCTATCGATGCAAGAATTTTTTCTGAGATTGTACGTAAACTTCCTGACAATGAAGTAGTCATTGAAACACAATCCAATTTACAGACATTGATTACATGTGAAAAAGCAAAATTTAATATTTCCGGAAAATCAGGAGAAGAATTTTCGTATCTTCCATACATCGAAAAAGAGAATCCGATCGAACTTTCACAGTTCACCTTAAAAGAAATTATCAGACAGACTATTTTTACAATTTCAGATCATGACAGTAACAAACTCATGACCGGCGAATTGTTTGAAATCAAAGATGGTATTTTAAAAGTTGTTGCCTTGGACGGTCATAGAATTTCTATCCGAAAAGTAGAATTATCTTCTGCTTACGAGAATAAAAAAGTGATCGTTCCTGGAAAAACTCTGATCGAAGTAAGCAAGATTTTATCAGGGGAAGCAGAAAGCAGCGTTCACATTTACTTTACATCAAATCATATTGTTTTTGAATTTGATAAAACCGTTGTTGTATCTCGATTGATCGAAGGCGAATATTTCCGTATCGATCAGATGCTTTCCAGCGATTATGAAACAAAAGTAACAATCAACAAAAAAGAAATGTTAAGCTGTATCGACAGAGCAACACTTCTCGTAAAAGAAGGAGATAAAAAACCGATCATCATTCATATCGGCGATGGTTCGATGGAACTTAAGATTCAGTCTCAACTTGGATCGATGGATGAAGAAATCTCAATCACGAAAGAAGGAAAAGATTTGTTGATTGGATTTAATCCTAAATTTCTCATCGATGCTCTTCGTGTAATTGATGATGAAGAGGTTGATATTTATCTTACAAATGCGAAAGCTCCTTGTTTCATCAGAGATGAGAAAGAAAATTATATTTATTTAATTTTACCTGTAAATTTTAATGCAGTAGTATAAAAGGACAAAGGAATACAGACATGGAAATTATCAAATTAAGAGACGAGTTTATAAAACTTGGTCAGGCTTTGAAGGCTGCCGGACTGGTAGAATCTGGTGTGGAAGCAAAAGAAGTAATTCAAGATGGTCTCGTAAAAGTAAATGGTGAGATCGATACAAGACGAGGAAGAAAATTATACGGCGGAGATGTCGTTACATTTGACGGAGAAGAAATCAAAATCGAAGAATAGCTGGTGCATGTATGAGGATTAAGTCTTTAAAATTAAAGAATTTCAGGAATTATGATTTATTAAGTCTTGAGTTTGATCATGCAACCAATATATTTTATGGCGATAATGCACAAGGTAAGACAAATATTCTAGAAGCAATCTATCTTTCCGGTACGACGAAGTCGCATCGAGGAACAAAAGATCGTGATATGATCCAGTTCGGACATGATGAGTCGCATATTGAAACTGTGATTGAAAAAAATAACGTGGAATTTAAGATCGATATGCATCTGAAAAAGAATAGTCCAAAAGGAATTGCGATCAATAAAATGCCGATTCGTAAAGCAAGTGAACTGTTTGGTGTGATCCATCTCGTATTTTTCTCACCGGAGGATCTGAATATCATCAAGAACGGACCGGCCGAAAGAAGAAGATTTGTAGATTTGGAGTTGGCGCAACTTGACAAACTTTATTTGAGTGATCTAGCCAATTATAATCGGATCATCAATCAGAGAAATCGATTATTGAAAGACATTTATAACCGGGAAGATTTAATATCAACGTTAGAAATATGGGATATGCAGCTTGCTCATTATGGGAAAAAAGTAATAGAACGTCGTGAAAAATTCATTGGTGAGATCAATGAAATTATAGAAAATGTTCACGGAAAGCTCACAGATGGAAAAGAGCATCTATCTTTGTCTTATGAAAAAAGTAATGGTGAGATAGAACTCATGGATGCGATTTTGAAAAACAGAGAACGGGATATTCGAATGAAAAGTACTTCGGTAGGACCGCACAGAGATGATATTTGTTTTCGTGTAGGAGACTTGGATATTCGAAAATTTGGGTCGCAAGGACAACAAAGAACGGCAGCGCTTTCTTTGAAGTTATCTGAAATTGAACTTGTGAAGATGCTCATAAAAGATACGCCCGTATTACTTCTAGATGATGTTTTATCCGAATTGGATAAAAACAGACAACATTCACTCTTAGACACAATTAAGAATATTCAGACAATTATAACTTGTACGGGAGTAGACGATTTTGTCAATCAACGTTTTGCAGTAAATAAAGTATTTTATGTAAATAGTGGACACGTAAACAAGGAAAATTAGGAGGATTCATATGAGTACAGAAATGAATACAGAAATCAATACAGAATACGGTGCCGATCAGATCCAAATTCTAGAAGGTTTGGAAGCGGTTCGAAAAAGACCTGGAATGTATATTGGAAGTACGTCAGCGAGAGGGCTCCATCACTTGGTTTATGAGATTGTTGATAATGCCGTAGATGAAGCTTTGGCAGGATATTGCGATACGATCTATGTGTCCATTAATGCAGATAATTCAATTACTGTCATTGATAACGGACGTGGAATTCCGGTAGGAATCAATCATAAAGCAGGGCTTCCGGCAGTAGAGGTCGTATTTACGGTTCTTCATGCCGGCGGAAAGTTCGGAGGCGGAGGATACAAGGTATCCGGAGGACTTCACGGAGTAGGTGCGTCTGTTGTTAACGCGCTTTCTGAATGGCTTGAGGTTGAAATCTACAAAGAAGGCAGAGTGTATAAGCAACGTTACGAACGAGGAAAGGTTTGTTATAAGCTCGATGTCGTAGATACATGCGAGCCGGGAAAATCAGGTACAAAAGTTACATTTTTCCCAGATGCAGAGATTTTTGAAGAAACAATTTTTGACTATGAAGTATTGAAACAGCGTCTTCGTGAAATGGCATTTTTGACAAAAGGACTTAAGATCATTCTTGCAGATGAGCGTCCGGAAGAAAGAATTGAAAAAACGTTTCACTATGAAGGCGGTATCAAAGAATTTGTGCAATACTTAAATAAAAGCAAGACTCCGTTATATGAGCAGATCATTTACTGTGAAGGTGAAAAAGATGGGGTCATGGTAGAAGTTGCTATGCAGCATAATGATTCTTACAGCGATAATACATATGGATTTGTAAATAATATTACAACTCCGGAAGGTGGAACTCATGTTGTAGGGTTCAGAAATGCTTTGACAAAAACATTTAATGATTATGCACGTAAAAATAAATTACTAAAAGACAATGAACCGAATCTGTCAGGAGAAGATATTCGAGAAGGTTTGACTGCTATTATCAGCGTAAAGATTGAAGAGCCTCAGTTTGAAGGTCAGACAAAACAAAAACTTGGCAATAGTGAAGCAAGGGGCGCGGTAGACAATGTTGTGAGTACGCAGCTTGAGATTTTCTTAGAGCAAAATCCATCGGTTGCTAAATTAACGATTGAAAAGTCTGTCATGGCGCAGCGTGCGAGGGAAGCGGCAAGAAAGGCAAGAGATCTTACAAGAAGAAAATCAGCTTTGGAAGGAATGTCACTTCCGGGAAAACTTGCAGACTGTTCGGATAAAAATCCTGCAAATTGTGAGATTTACATCGTAGAGGGAGATTCTGCCGGAGGTTCTGCTAAGACGGCCAGAGATAGAGCAACACAGGCAATTTTACCTCTTCGCGGTAAGATTTTGAATGTAGAAAAAGCGAGATTGGACAAAATCTATGCGAACAACGAGATCAAAGCAATGATCACAGCATTTGGAACGGGAATCCATGATGATTTTGATATTTCAAAATTGAGATATCATAAGATCATTATTATGACTGATGCGGATGTTGACGGTGCGCATATCAGTACGCTTCTTCTTACGTTTTTATATCGTTTTATGCCGGAATTGATAAAACAAGGGTATGTATATTTGGCGCAGCCGCCTCTTTATAAGCTTGAGAAGAATAAAAAAGTTTGGTATGCATACAGTGACGAGGAGCTGAATTCTATTTTACGTGAAGTAGGACGTGATGGTAATAATAAAATTCAGCGTTATAAAGGTCTTGGAGAGATGGATGCAGATCAGCTTTGGGAGACGACAATGGATCCGGAACATCGTGTGCTTCTCCGTGTAACAATGGATGAAGAAACGTCTTCAGAATTAGATCTTACATTTACAACTTTGATGGGAGATAAGGTAGAACCAAGACGTGAATTTATTGAAGAAAATGCAAAATATGTACAGAATCTTGACATTTAGGAGGGAGTAAACAATGGAAGATAATATTTTTGATAAAGTCCATGAAGTGGACTTAAAGAAAACGATGGAAAAATCGTATATCGACTATGCGATGAGTGTAATCGCTTCCCGTGCTCTTCCGGATGTACGAGATGGTTTAAAGCCGGTGCAACGTAGAATTCTATATTCTATGATCGAGTTAAATAATGGTCCTGACAAACCACATCGTAAATGTGCGCGTATTGTCGGTGATACGATGGGTAAATATCATCCGCATGGAGATAGTTCCATCTATGGAGCTCTCGTAAATATGGCTCAGGAATGGTCTACCCGTTATCCGCTTGTAGATGGCCACGGAAACTTTGGTTCTGTAGATGGTGACGGAGCTGCGGCTATGCGTTATACAGAAGCAAGATTAAGCAAGATTTCTATGGAATTGACAGCAGATATCAATAAAGATACCGTAGACTTTGTTCCAAACTTTGATGAGACAGAGAGAGAGCCGTCGGTACTTCCGGCGAGATTTCCAAACCTTCTTGTCAATGGAACTTCCGGAATTGCAGTTGGTATGGCAACTAATATTCCACCGCATAATTTACGTGAGATCATCAATGCGGTCGTAAAAATTATTGATGATCAGATTGAAGAGACAGGAGAGACTACGATCGAAGAAATTCTTCAAATCGTAAAGGGACCGGATTTTCCAACAGGAGCTATGATACTTGGTACGAGAGGAATTGAAGAAGCGTACCGCACAGGACGCGGTAAGATTCGTGTACGAGCTGTGACAGACATAGAGCCGATGGCAAACGGTAAGAGCAGAATTGTTGTTACAGAGCTTCCTTACATGGTAAATAAAGCACGTTTGATCGAAAAAATCGCGGAACTTGTACGCGACAAAAAAATAGATGGAATTACAGATTTGAGCGATCAGTCCAGCCGTGAAGGAATGAGAATTTGTATTGAACTTCGCCGTGATGTGAATGCCAATGTAATCTTAAATCAATTATATAAACATACGCAGATGCAGGATACATTTGGTGTCATCATGCTTGCTCTCGTGAATAATGAACCGAGAGTTATGAATCTGCTTGATATGTTGAAGTATTATCTGTTACATCAGGAAGAAGTTGTGACAAGAAGAACAAAATACGAACTCAATAAGGCAGAAGAGAGAGCTCACATTTTACAGGGCTTGCTCATAGCATTAGATAATATTGACGAGGTTATTCAGATTATCCGTGGTTCGGCAAATGTTCAGATAGCGAAAGCGGAATTGATGGAACGTTTTGGACTGACCGATGTACAGGCTCAGGCAATCGTTGATATGAGACTTCGTGCGCTGACTGGTTTGGAGAGAGAAAAGCTTGAAAATGAATATGCAGAACTGATGAAACGAATTGGAGAATTGAAAGCGATTCTTGCCGACAGAAAATTACTTCTCGGTGTGATCAAAGAAGAGATTCTTGTAATTCGTGACAAGTACGGAGATGAAAGAAGAACCTCTATTGGATTTGATGAGTTTGATATTTCCATGGAAGATCTGATTCCACAAGAAGAAGTCGTCATTACGATGACAAAACTTGGATATATCAAACGTATGTCTGTAGATACCTTCAAGAGCCAAAATCGTGGCGGAAAAGGAATCAAAGGAATGCAGACGTTAGATGATGATTATATCGAAGAATTGTTTATGACGAATACGCATCATTATGTAATGTTCTTCACGAACATGGGAAGAGTATACCGCATGAAGGCATATGAGATTCCGGAAGCGTCCAGAACAGCGAGAGGAACCGCGATTATTAACCTTCTTCAGTTAATGCCGGAAGAAAAAATTACAGCGGTGATTCCGATTGAAAAATATGTAGAAGGCGAATATCTCTTTATGGCAACGAAAAAAGGTCTTGTAAAGAAAACGCCGATTACAGATTATGCAAATGTCAGAAAGACAGGACTTGCAGCTATTACATTAAGAGAAGATGATGAACTGATTGAAGTAAAGACAACAGATAATCAGAAAGATATTCTTCTTGTTACAAAATACGGACAATGCATCCGTTTCCAAGAATCAGATGTACGTTCTACCGGAAGAACATCTATGGGTGTACGTGGTATGAATTTAAGCGATAATGATGAAGTTATCGGTATGCAGTTAAGCTGTCAAGGAGAATACCTTTTGATTGCTTCTGAAAAAGGTATGGGTAAATTGACTGATATGAATGAATTCAGCCCACAGAACCGTGGAGGAAAAGGTGTAAAATGCTATAAGATTACAGAAAAAACAGGAAATGTAGTTGGCATGAAAGCGGTCAATGATACAGATGAAATTATGATGATCAATACAGAAGGTATCATTATCCGCATGGAATGTTCCGGAATTTCAAAATTAGGAAGGATTACTTCCGGTGTTAAATTGATTAACTTGCATCAAAATGAAAAAGTTGCAAGTATTGCAAAAGTAAGACAAACAGAAGAAGAAATGGCTGAAGAAGAGATATAAAATCATAATTGGGGACGTAGTAAAGTGTTATTTTACTACGTCCCCAATTGCATATTGCCCTGTCCCTTTTTTATGATATACTACTTATAACAGTACAGAAGGGAGAATACTATGTATACGGTAGTGATCGCGGATGATGAAGAGGAAATCAGAAGATCTCTTATTAGAAAAATAGAGTGGGAGAAATTAGGATTTCAGATTGTAGGGGAGGCTGCAAATGGAGAAGATGCGTTAGAACTGGTAGAAAAATATAATCCGGATCTCTTGTTGACAGATGTAAAAATGCCATTTATATCGGGAATTGAGCTTGCAAGACAAGTTCGGGAAATCCGGCCAGCGATTCAAATTGCATTTTTAAGCGGGTACGATGATTTTTCTTATGCGCAGCAAGCAATTCAATATAATATTATCAGTTATATGTTAAAACCGATTTCTTCAGAGGATTTGACAAAAGAACTGATCAAGATTCGGACAAAGATAGAAGATAAGTTTCGACAATTTGCGTCATTTTATGCAGATACAGGAAAAATAGAAAAAACAGAATTTTTGATGTCTCTGTTTATGGAAGAGGCTCGTAATGGGAATGAAGAACTGATGTCGAATATTGTCGAGTGCGGGATTTTAGAGCAAGGACATCATGAAAGTTTGAATTATACGGTAATCATCACTAGTATAGTAGACGAGAACGGAGAGAATAAAACAACAAGAGGGATGGTAAATGCCGTAGATTCTATTTTGAAAAAATATGTAAAGCATTCGAGCGTTTATATCCAAGGCAGAGTTGTATCACTTCTTATGGCAACACATGCTTCTTTTGATAAATATCTTCACATTTTAGTAGAGGATATTTGTCAAAATGTAAAAAGAATTATGGAATATGATTGTTTTATCGGAGTTAGTAGAATTTCTAAACAACTAACGGGGGTGCATGAAGGATATTTGGAAGCAATGAAAGCAATAGATTATGCAGATCGTGATACAAATACAGTTCGATTTATTGCAGATGTAGAACAAAGAAAAAAAAGCAGTCAGATTATATGTGATCAAGCGATTAAAATTATCAATGAACAATATATGGATGCAAATCTGTCGCTTCTTGATGTCAGCAGTAAGATTGCCGTCAGTCCGAATTATTTGAGCGCACTGATCAAAAAGGAAAATGGAAGTACTTTTAAAGATCTTTTGACAAAAAAAAGAATTGAAAAAGCACAAGAACTTTTGCTAAGCTCTTCTCTAAAAATCAGAGAAATTTCAGAAGCATGCGGTTATAACGATCAGCATTATTTTAGCTATTGTTTTAAGAAATATACGGGAATGTCGCCAAATGCATGCAGGAGAAAAAATGAAGAATAAAAATAACAGCTTATTAAAAAGTCTATATCTTTCGCAAATATTTACAGTAGTCGTAATCATGCTTGTGATGACGGTTACAATGATTTCATTTTTTTCTTTTGTAAATATTTATGAAGAAGCAACGAAAGAAAATGTTATCACAAGTAGTGAGCAGGCGGTATTTCAAGTTGAAAATACTGTAGAAAACTATCAGGAAGATATCGAAAACCTGATGAACATGATTCTTGCCAATATAAGCGAAGATCAGGAATCCACAGATCAATTTTTTAAAAGTTTATTTCAAATCAAATCAGAGGTTGCGTCTGTTACAACGTATGATATGAATGGAAGATTGCTGAATGCATGGTCTGATGGAAAGATTTTGAAGGAACATATCAATGAAAATCTGTCCTATGATGAAAATATAAATAAAAAAATGCATACAGACAGGCTGAATATTACAAAACCTCATGTAGAAACACTTTTTAGGGATTATTATCCATGGGTTGTTACCATCTCACAATATAAGGAAAATGAAAAAGGCGAAAGAATCCAAGTAGCGATGGATGTAAAGTTTTCCAATATCGCAAAATATGTAGACGGAGTAGGAATCGGACAACATGGGTACTGTTATATTGCTGATGAAAATGGAAATATTATTTACCATCCACAGCAGCAACTTATTTATGCAGGATTAAAAAAAGAAAACTATACAGATTATTCAGATGGAACACATACAGAATCCAATGTGATTTATTCGGTGAAGTCTTTGGAACGGTCAGATTGGAAAATTGTCGGAGTTTGCTTTGCAGATGAGATGATTACAAATAAAGTAGAAGCATTGGCAAAGAATTTGATCATTATATCAATCGGCGTGTTGTTTGTAACAATTTTAGCAGGAGGAATTTTCTCTAAATTATTCTCAAAACCTGCAAATGATCTGGCAAAAGCGATGCAAAAATTTGAAAATGATACAGATAAGTTTGTGTTTGAACCGATAGAGGGAACTGCTGAAATCACATCACTTACAGAATCATTTGAACATATGGTTCTTCAGATCCAGGAATTGGTAGAAAAAGTAAGACAAGAAGAAATATCTCTTCGCAAGACGGAATTAAAAGCGCTTCAAGCGCAGATCAACCCTCATTTTTTATATAATACATTGGATGCGATTGCATGGATGTGTGAAGAAGAACGGCACAAAGATGCTGTGGAGATGGTCAATGCATTGGCAAGACTTTTTAGAATCAGCATTAGCAGAGGGCACGAATTGATTTCAATTGAAAAAGAAATTGAACATGCAAAAAGTTATTTGAAGATACAAAATTTCAGATATAAAAATCAGTTTACTTATGATTTTGAAGTAGATGATACGTGCCTTTCTTATCTATGCAATAAAATTACATTGCAACCGATTATTGAAAATGCCATATACCATGGTATCGATCGTATGGTCGATGAGGGAAGAATAGAAATTCGTATTTTTCCGAATCATGAAAAAATCGTATTTGAAGTAGAAGACAACGGAGTAGGAATGACAGAAGAGCAATGTCAGGAAATTTTACAAAAAGATTCCGGAGACAAAGCCGGAATTGGTATTAAAAATGTAAATGACAGAATCAAGATTTATTTTGGTGAGGAGTATGGAATTACAATACGCAGTGAATTGGATGAAGGAACCTGTGTTACGATTACAATGCCAAAAATAACGGAGAAAGATTATGTGGAAAAATAAAAGAAGATTTTTACTGCTTGGTTTACTTTTGTCAATGATGCTGGTTGGATGTAGTGAAGAGCATAATGAATTGATGGAGAGAAAAAAAGTTGCAGTGATCATGAAGTCTACAGAGTCGGCTTTTTTTAAAGCAGTTTCGGCCGGAGCAAATGCGGCGGGAACGGAATATAATATGGACATTTTATTTGAAGGCCCCGAGAATGAAGAAGATTATGAAACTCAGAATGCCATGATAAAAAAAGCGATAGAAGAAAAATATGATGCGATCGTTTTTTCCGCAATTGATTATAACGCATGTAAAGAAGCGATTGAAGAAGCGGATAAAGCAGGAGTCAAGGTAATTGGAATAGACAGTGATGTAAACAGTAAAAAGGTCAAATGCAGAATCGGAACAGATAATTATGAAGCAGGGAAAATGGCAGCGGAAGCGGTATCCTATTGTCCGGATAAAGCATTGAATATCGGAATCATTAATTTTGACCAAAATACAAAGAACGGTCAGGAAAGAGAACGAGGATTTCGAGAGGCGATGAAGCAGGTAAAACGTGTCAATACAATTGAAACCATCAATGTATTATCGACTGTTTCGAATGCAAAGGAAAGAACAAAGGAAATGCTCCTAAACCATCCGGATATGAATGTTCTTGTTACATTTAATGAGTGGACAAGTCTTGGTGTGGGATATGCCATTGAAGAATTGGAGATGTCTGACCGCATTCATGTAGTAGGATTTGATAGTAATATCGTATCAGTTGGTATGTTGGAAACAGGAGAGGTAGATTCTTTAATCGTTCAAAACCCGTATGCCATGGGATATCTTGGCGTAGAAAATGCATATAATGCCATCCATAACATACCGATTGAAAAAGAAGAAATAAAAACAGAAACTATTCTTGTGACTAGAGAAAATATGTTTCGTGATGAATGCCAAAAAGCGTTGTTCTTATTTGAATAATATTGTACAAGAAAACATAAAAAGTAAAATAATATATGTACAATCATAGAAAATTATACAAAAAAAGTAAAATAATAAATACAAAATTGTGATTTTTTATGATAAGATATATATATCAAATGTCAAAAGGAGGACGACAATTATGAAAAAGAAACTTATTGCAGCTATTCTTTGCGTGGCAATGGTAGCTACAGCGCTTGTTGGATGCGGATCCAAAGGTGGAGATGATGCTTCAAAAGGTGGAGAAGACAAAAAAGCAGAGTCTGATTTAAAAGTAGGTGTATTCTATTATACATATTCAGATGCTTACATTTCTTCAGTACGTACAGCTCTTGATGCAAAATTAGATGAACTTGGTGTTAAGTATCAGGATTACGATGGTAACAACAGCCAGACAACACAGAATGAACAGATTGATACAGCAATTCAGACAGGAACAAATTTATTAATCGTAAATATTGTTACATCTGGTTCTGATGATGCTTCTACTCAGATCATTGATAAAGCAAAAGCAGCTGATGTTCCTGTAATCTTCTTCAATCGTGCAATCGAATCAGAAGAAACAGTAAGAGCTGAAGAAGGTAAAATCATCAAATCTTATGACAAATGTGCATTCGTAGGAACAGATGCTCCGGAAGCAGGACATATGCAGGGTGAAATGATCGGTGATTACGTAGTTGAAAACTTTGATAAAGTTGACCTTAACAAAGATGGTAAGATTTCTTACGCTATGTTCATGGGACAGTTAGGTAACGCAGAAGCTATCTACCGTACACAGTTTGCAGTAGAAGATGCTAATAAGAAATTAGTAGACGCTGGAAAACCAGAATTAGAATACTTTGATGCAAATAACAAAGATAAATACCAGGTTGACCAGGATGGTGCTTGGAGTGCAGCAGCAGCTAACAACTACATGACAACAAACCTTTCACAGTACAATGAAGCAAACAAAAACATGATCGAGCTTATCATCTGTAACAACGATGGTATGGCTGAAGGCGCTATTGCAGCATTGAACGATAAAGGATGGAACACAGGCGATGACAAATTCATCCCAGTATTCGGTGTAGATGCTACAGATGCAGCTAAGACATTAATCGCTGACGGTAAAATGATTGGTACAATCAAACAGGATGCTGAAGGTATGGCTCAGTGTATTTCTGACTTAACAAAGAACGTATCAGAAGGAAAAGATATGATGGAAGGAGCAGATGCTTCTGAATTATACAAGATTTCTGAAAAAGTAGATACAAAGATCTACATTCCATACGGTGTATACACAGGAGAAAACAAATAATATAGTTTCAACTATAAAGATTAAATAATGAAAAGCAGCCTCCAAAGAATATGTTGGCGGCTGCTTTTATTAAGGTATTTAATAAAAATCTAAAAGAATGGAGGAATAGTCATGGGACAGGAAGTTCTTTTACAGATGACGAACATCAGCAAAGAGTTCCCGGGCGTTAAGGCTCTTGACAATGTCTCCCTGACCGTAAAGAGGGGAACCGTGCATGCGCTCATGGGTGAGAATGGTGCGGGAAAATCAACACTCATGAAATGTTTATTTGGAATGTACAGCAAAGACGGCGGAAAGATTGAGTTGGAAGGAAAAGAAATTAATTTCAAAAATTCCAAAGAAGCATTAGATAATGGTGTTGCAATGGTGCATCAGGAATTGAACCAAGCATTGAAGAGAAGCGTAATGGACAATATCTGGCTTGGACGTTATCCGAAAATAGGCGGTATCATGGTAAATGAGAAAAAAATCTATCAGGATACTTTGGATATTTTCAAAGAATTGGAAATAGATGTAGATCCAAAGAGAATCATGAGCACAATGCCTGTTTCACAGAGACAGATGGTAGAGATTGCAAAAGCAGTTTCATTTAATTCAAAAGTCATTGTATTTGACGAGCCGACTTCTTCCCTTACAGAAGAGGAAGTAGAACATTTATTTAAAATTATCAATATGTTAAGAGACCGGGGTGTAGGTATCATTTACATTTCCCATAAGATGGCAGAAATCAAACGAATTTCTGATGAGATTACAATCATGCGAGATGGTACATGGGTAGCGACAAAACCTGCCGATGAACTTTCTATGGATGATATCATCAGACTTATGGTCGGTCGTGAACTTACAAATCAGTTCCCACCAAAGACAAATAAGCCGGGTGAGATCGCATTAGAAGTTGAAGGTCTGACTGCACAGTATTCGATACTGAAAGATGTATCCTTTAACGTAAGAAAAGGAGAAATCGTAGGTATTGCAGGTCTTGATGGAAGTGGACGTACAGAAACACTGGAAAATATCTTCGGTATTGCCACAAGACATTCCGGTACAATTAAACTGGACGGTAAAGTTGTGAAAAACCGCAATGCGCGTGAATCTATTAAAAATGGATTTGCACTTCTTACAGAAGAAAGACGTGCGACAGGTATTTTCGGAATTTTAAGTATTCGTGAGAATACGGTTATTTCAAGCTTAAAGAAACATAAAAAAACAGGTTTATATTTAAGCGAAAGTTCCATGAAAAAAGATACACAGTGGTCAATTGATGCCATGAGAACGAAAACACCGACACAGGAAACAAAGATCCGTTCATTGTCAGGTGGTAACCAGCAGAAAGTTATTCTGGGAAGATGGCTTCTTACAGAACCGGAAGTTCTTCTTCTTGATGAGCCGACAAGAGGTATTGATGTTGGTGCTAAATACGAGATCTATCAGTTGATTCTTGATTTAGCAAATAAAGGAAAAGTTGTTATGGTAGTTTCTTCAGAAATGCCTGAATTATTAGGTATCTGTGATAGAATTCTTGTTATGTCAGGCGGACGTCTTGCAGGCGAAGTAGATGCAAAGAATACAACACAGGAAGAAATTATGACCCTTGCGGCAAAATATGTATAGAGGAGGCCAGTTTCAATGAAAGCAATTGATAATTTGAAAAGACGCCAGGCAGCTTTCCAGGCGCTGGACGCAAAAGATAAAAGAACATACTGGAAAGAATTTGCATTTAACAATGCATTATATTTCTTGATTATTATTGCAGTTATTTATACAGCAGTACAGAATCCAAGATTTGTATCCACATCATCTATTGTTAATATTATTTCACTTTCTGCAGCAAATATTCCAATCGCTGTAGGTATTGCGGGATGTATCGTACTTACAGGTACTGACCTTTCAGCAGGTCGTGTAGTAGGTCTTTCTGCATGTATGTCAGCAGCATTTTTACAGGCTGCAGATTACCCAACAAGAATGTTCAAAGGAATGGGCGTTATGAATATCGCTCTTGTTATCTTGATCGTTATGCTTGTTGGTGCAGTTGTGGGTGTTGTCAACGGTTTCTTCGTTGCACATTTCCAATTACATCCATTTATCGTAACACTTGCAACACAGTTGATCGTATATGGATTCCTGTTAATGTTCATGATGTTAAATGGTAACAATGGACAGCCTTTATCAGGACTTGATCAGTCTTACAAAGATTTTGTAACAGGAAGCGTGATCAAATTAGGTGATGTTCCGATTCCAAACTACGTATGGTATGCATGTTTGATCGTAGTTCTTATGTGGTTTATCTGGAACAAAACAGCATTCGGTAAAAATATGTTCGCTGTTGGATCTAACCAGGAAGCAGCTAACGTATCCGGTGTTAACGTAGCGAAAACAATTATTCTTGTACATACATTAGCTGGTGCAATGTACGCCCTCACAGGTTTTATCGAGGCCGCTCGTATCGGTTCTAACACAGCAGCAACTGGACAGAACTATGAATGTGATGCAATCGCAGCCTGCGTTATCGGTGGTGTATCCTTCGTAGGTGGTACTGGACGTATCCGTGGCGTTGTTATGGGTGTATTCATCTTAAGAATCATCTTCGTTGCATTACAGTTCCTTGCAATTGACCAGAACTTACAGTATGTAATCAAAGGTCTCATCATCCTCGTAGCCTGCGCAATCGATATGAGAAAATATCTCGTTCGTAAGTAGGCGATTCTATGAGTGATCGAGCAAGAGAAAAAGGAAGGCTTGCCATCTATGCCATGGCAGGCGTATACCTTTTATTTATGGCATATCAGATTTTTAAATCTCTTCCATCCAGTACGGACAGCAGTTTTGTAATTCTTGTGATTGCGATGGTAGCTTTTGTGATCATCGGTGCAGGACTTATTATTTTTGGATTAGGCAGAAGTTATCGACTTAGTAAAGAAGAATTAGAAGAAAGAAAACGCTTGGAAGAAGAAAAAAAGAATCAATAATTATAATTGGGGACGTAGTAAAATGCAACTTTACTACGTCCCCAATTAACTTTTGCCCTGTCCCTTTTTGATACAAAAAAATAAGAGCTATTTACTTGTAATATAATTCTGCTCCCGAAGAATAATTTCAGCAAGCTTTTCGACAGTGTTTTCGACAAATTTCGTGCATTGTGCTTTGCGTTCCGGGGAGTTTTTTTCTTTTCCTTTTGTAAGAATACGGCAGCATGTTCCACCGCATGTTTCTTTAAAATAATCATGAAATTCATGGGTAAGTTGGAAGCATTTTTCTACCGATTCTCCTTGTGTGCGACGACCAAAGAAATATCCAAGACACATTGTAGCTCCGGCAAGAGCGCCACAGATACATCCACCGCCACCAAGTCCCCATGGGAATCCGGAACTCATGGCAATTACATCATCTGGAAGATCTAATTCGAAGTGTTTGCGGATGGCATAGATGACGGATTCTGAACAAGTAAATCCATTGTGAAATACTTCTACAGCATCTTTTTTAAGTTCCTCTACATTGATTGTTGTTGTCATAATCCTTTCTCCTTTCTATAGAAAACACATACTCCATATATGGAAGTATGTGTTTAAATTTTATCGTGGTAGCTTCGGAAAAACTCTGATAAACCATTTAAAGTTTTTAATAAAACGGGAATTTCATCTGTGTTTAGTTGTTGAATTGCAGCCGCTGTCATCTGTGCATGAAACTCTGCATGGTGATGAAATGCCTTGATTCCTTTTTCTGTAAGAGTAATGCGGACCACACGTCTATCCATATCGCTTCGTTCCCGAGTGACATATTTTTTCTTTACAAGATTATTGATAGATGTGGTTAATGTACCGGCTGTGATATTTAATTTTTTAGCAACAACAGACATCGTATTTCCTTCGCCAAGTCCGATTGCTTCGATAATGTGCATATCATTATTCGTAATGTCTTGATATTCTTCTGTGATAATTGCTTTTTCTTCTAATTCCCAGATTTCATTAAACAAATGAACAAGCACATCATTGATTGTTTCGTATGTGTTCACAGTTGTCTCCTTTTTATATTCTTAAAGATAATCCTATTATACACAGTATTTAAGAAAAAAGGAAGATTGGATATTGCTTTCTTTTTTTACAGATTGCGAAATCTAAAATAACGCTTATTGAGCAGCTCTTCTGTTGAAAGAGATTGATAATGCTTAATAGAATCTAAGATTCCGGCATCCAATCGATTACACACAGATGGAAGAGTTTCTGTAGAAAAATGCGGAGGTTCGCTGATTATTTGTTCTATGATCCCATCTTTTTTTAGATCAAAGGCTGTAAGCTTCATAACTTCTGCCGCTTCTTTTGCACGTTTGCTGTCTTTCCATAAGATGGAAGCGAATCCTTCCGGTGATAAGATGGAATAGATGGAATTTTCTAACATCCATACTTCATCTGATGTAGCTAACGCAAGGGCGCCGCCACTTCCGCCCTCTCCAATGATGATAGAAAGGATCGGAACTTTCAGTTCAGACATTTCATAAATGTTTCGTGCGATAGCTTCTCCTTGTCCCCGTTCTTCTGCTTCTAATCCGCAAAATGCACCGGGAGTATCGACAAAACAGATAATAGGTCTATGAAACTTTTCGGCTTGTTTCATAAGTCGTAAAGACTTGCGATATCCTTCCGGAGAGGGCATTCCAAAATTACGGGAAATATTTTCTTTTGTATTTTTTCCTTTTTCTTGTGCAATTACAGTAACAGGAATTCCGTGAAATTCAGCGATTCCACCGAGAATTGCTTTGTCGTCGCCAAAATACCGGTCTCCATGTAGTTCAATAAAATCTGTAAAAAGGGAAGTAATATAATGAGAACCGACAGGTCGGTTTTTACTCCTTGATTTTTCTACATGATCCCATGCATTTTTTGAAATCGGAAGATTTTCTGTAGTTTGTAATGCAGAGGACTCGGATCGTTCGGATAGTGTAAAAGGGGAAGTATGCATTTTTAGTAGATGAAAAAGAGTTTCTTTTAATGCTTCTCGTTCTACAATATGATCGATAAATCCATGTTCTAACAGAAATTTCGATGTTTGAAATCCTTCCGGTAATTTTTGTCCGATTGTTTGCTCAATTACACGAGGTCCCGCAAATCCGATCAAAGCTTTCGGTTCGGCTAAAATAATGTCTCCAAGCATTGCAAAGCTTGCAGTTACGCCTCCGGTTGTCGGATTGGTTAATACAGGAAGATAAAAACCTCCGGCATTACTGTATTTTTTAAAAGCTGCTGCAGTTTTTGCCATTTGCATAAGGGAAGTAATACCTTCCTGCATGAGTAACAGTAGAATATACGCCTTCTTCCGTTGCTGATAATACAACAGCGCCGGCGCCATCTCCAAAGAGAATACAAGTTCCTCGATCTTTCCAATCTACGAGATTAGAGAGATTTTCAGTTCCTATCACAAGTACAGTTTTGTAAACTTCACTCGCAATATATGCTTGGGCAGTATTGTATGCATAGAGAAAACCAGAGCATGCAGCGTTTAAATCAAAACAAGTTGCCTGATCTGCTTGAATACTCTTCTGTACTTCACATGCAGTACATGGAAGAACAGCTTGAGGTGACATCGTTGCAACTAAAATCAGATCAATGTCATTCGGAGAGATTCCGGCATTTTTTATTGCTTGATATGCAGCTTTAGATGCCATACTAATTGTAGTGTCATCTGTAGAAATGTGTCTTCGTATGATTCCGGTTCTTTCTCGAATCCATGCATCATTCGTATCTACGATATTGGATAAATCAAAATTATCCATAAAATTTGACGGTACATAAGAGCCCGTCCCTGTTATTTTTCCTGTTTTCATTTTTTACCTCAAATATCTTTGAAACTCAAATACTTTGATTACCAAAGCATACTACGAAAAAAATATTTGTCAAGAAAAAAGTATAATTTTATAGAATTATTTTTTGAGTCATTCATGATATAATGATTATATGGAAAATTTTTATAAAAGGAACGGTGAAAATTATGAGAATAGTAACGTTAGGAAATACGGGGATTACAGTCAATAAAAATGGGTTTGGAGCTCTTCCGATCCAAAGGATTTCTGAAGAAAAAGCAGTAAAATTGTTACATAAAGCATACGAACATGGCATCAATTTTTATGATACAGCTCGGTTTTATACGGATAGTGAAGAAAAACTTGGGGCAGCATTTGAAGGAATGCGCGATAAGATTTATATTGCATCTAAAACAATGACAACAAAAGTAGATGAATTTTGGGAGCAGTTAGAAACAACGCTTCGGAATCTGCGTACTGATTATTTGGATATTTATCAGTTCCACAATCCGGCATTCTGTCCGAAGCCGGGAGATGGAACCGGATTATATGAAGCAATGTTAGAAGCAAAGGCACAAGGGAAGATTCGTCACATTGGTATTACAAATCATAGGCTTGCTGTAGCAGAAGAAGCAATTGAAAGTGGGTTGTATGAAACATTGCAGTTTCCTTTTAGTTATCTTTCTTCAGAAAAAGAGATGGCGCTTGTAGAAAAATGTGAACAGGCAGGCATGGGATTTATTGCAATGAAAGCTTTGGCAGGCGGATTGATCAATAATTCCAAAGCTGCGTATGCATTTATGCTGCAGCATGAAAATGTGCTTCCGATTTGGGGAATCCAAAGAGAACGTGAGTTGGATGAATTTTTAAGTTATCAAGAGAGTGAACCGACTATAGAAGAAGTACAATATGTAATTGATGCAGATTTAAAAGAACTGCAAGGAGAATTTTGCAGGGGCTGTGGTTATTGTATGCCTTGTCCGGTTGGGATTGAAATCAATAACTGTGCAAGAATGTCGCTTATGATCCGTAGAGCTCCTTCAGAAGCACAGCTTACAGAAGAGATGCAGGCAAAGATGAAGAAGATTGAAGAGTGCCTCCATTGTGGCAAATGTGCAGCGAAATGTCCATTTGGTTTAGATACGCCGACATTGCTGGAAAAGAATTATAAAGATTACAAAGAAATTCTTGCAGGGAAGAATTATGATTCTGTATCATAAAATGAATTTATCGAAAAACAATAAATAAATATTGAAAAACAAAAGTGACTGTGGTATACTCGCCTCAAGATATATCGAAAAACGATAAAATATTATTGAGGAGGAATAAATATGAACAGTCACTTTTTAAATGTTGTAAAAGAAAACTATAAGTTTTATGGAGGAATCAGTTTTTTATATGGATTATTTTTTCTGTTTTGTATAGAAGAAGGATTTTCCGGTATCACATTTCCGATTTGTGTGATAGGTACGCTTGTTGTATATGTGCTTTTCTTCCAAAAAGCAGGAATAACGATAAAAAAGAAAAGTTGGAAGTATCTAGCAGGAATGGCGCTTCTTGGTTTTGCAAACTGCTATACATCAAATTGGATATTCATATTTTTAGATGTAATTGCAATTCTATTATTATTTATTCTGTTTGTAATACAGCAATTTTATGATGATAAGAGATGGGATACTTGTATTTATATTCAAAATATGTGTATGAGCATAGGAGCGTTTCTTTCAAAAGCATTTTCTCCGTTTACCGATGGAATGAAAATAATGAAGACATCGCATAAAACAGATGAGAAAAAGAAACATGCAGTAAAAGGAATTGTAATAGGATTTATGATTTCCTTGCTGTTGCTTTTATTCATACTTCCGCTTTTGCTAAGTTCGGATTTGGTATTTTCAGAATTATTTAACAGAGTATTTCAGATACCGGATTTCCAATTATGGAATTTTGAAACAGCAATAGAGAGAATCATTTTGTTCTTGGTCGGAGTGATGTGTTGTTATGGATTTTTTAAAGGCATGTGTGTCTCTCATTTAAAAACGGAACAGAGAGAATTCAAGAAAACAGAATCCATAGTAGGAATTACGATCAATACAGTTATGGTAGTATTGTATGTCGTTTATTGTTTCATACAGATTTTGTATTTATTTATTGGATTTGGAAAAGGGCTTCCTGACGGAGTGACTTATGCAGAATATGCCCGAACAGGATTTTTTGAACTTCTCTTTGTCAGCTGCATCAATTTTTTACTGGTAGCAATCAGTAATGCAGTATTTGCCGAAAATAAAATTTTAAAAATCTTGCTTTTTATCATATCAGGTTGTACTTTTATAATGATAGGTTCATCGGGATATCGAATGATTCTCTATATTAGACAATATCACTTGACATTTTTAAGAGTTTTTGTCCTTTGGTTTTTAGGTGTGATGGTTTTACTCATGTCAGGATTGATAATCTCTATGAAGAAGAAAGATTTTTCTTTGTTCCGCTATATTGTAGTGGTGATGATGTGTTGTTATATTCCATTTGTATACAGTAGGCCTGATGCTTGGATTGCGAAATACAATCTGTCACAAGAGAATGTAACATGGGAAGATATCAGTTATTTCATTTATAATGGAAGCTATGACTGTATTCCTGCGATTACAGAGATAGATGTGATGGAGGTTAAAAATTCTCAAAAAGAAGCTGATTATATGTATCATGATGAAGTATATCAGATTGAATCGGTGGAAGATGAGATTACTTATCAAATGGAAGAATTTTTGAAAGGTGATCAGAATCAATATACAGAGGCAGGAGACATGGATATGAAGCAATGGAATTATTCAGAATATCAGGCACGGAAAGCCGCAAGAGAATATTTAGATCAAATATATGAAAATTCAAAATAAGAAAAGAAGGAGAGGGAGATTAGAATGCGAGATAAAAAAATTATAAAATTAACAAAAATCATTCTGGATATCATGTTTTTTTCCGGGATAACTGTGACAGTTACAATGCCAATACTTCTAAAACTGGCGGGAAACTATTATGCAAAAATTTTCATAGAGGAATATATACCGATGGTATTGATTTTTACACCGGCTTCCTTATTCGGGGTGATGATACTAGGACAACTGCGTAAGATGATGAAGACCGTTATGAATGAAAACTGTTTTGTATGGGAAAATGTAAGGAGCCTGGAGTTGATGGCAGTATATAGTTCTGTGATTTCGGCGCTGTTTCTAGGAAAAGTATTTTTCATTCCTTCTCCGGCAACCGGTGTCATCATCATTGTGTTTTTTGTGGCTGGTTTGTTCAGTCAGGTTCTTGCCTTTGTGTTCCGAGATGCCATCAATTATAAAGAAGAAAATGATTTAACAATTTAGGAGGTGCCATATGAAAATAGTAGTGAATCTTGATGTAGTGATGGCACAGAGAAAAATCGGATTAACGGAATTGGCGCAAAAAGTAGACATTACGATGGCAAATCTGTCCATTTTAAAAAATAATAAGGCGAAGGCAATTCGTTTCTCGACGCTTGAGGCGCTCTGCAAAGCTCTGGATTGTCAGCCGGGAGATCTATTGGAATTTCAAGATGATGAATCTTGTTAAGTGTAAAGTTTAATAATTTTTTCTGCGACACTTCGTTTGGAGGTACAGCAATCCATGGCTTGTTTTTCGATATAACGGTGGGCTTGCGGTTCCTCCATTTTTAATTCATGGATCAAAATCCATTTGGCGCGATTTACAACACGGATTTCTTCCATTTTTTCTTCGATGGTAAGTGTCTTTTTCTCGAGCTTACGAAGACGTTCTCGCTCACTTCGCATCCAGTTAACAGCCTGATATAACGTAGATTTTGAGGTTGGTTTTGGAAGCGTGAAAATACCATATGGAAGAACTTTTGCATAGATTTCATCATGAATATCATTGCGCACAAGCAGAAGGATTACCGTATCATTCCGATTGCAGCAATCGATGGCGAAACGGATTCCGGGATCGTCGGAAAGCGGAGAATTGATGAACAAAAAGTCAAAGGATCTTCCGGCGAAAGCATGTTTGGCGCTGTTGATATTTGGGACGATCTGGACAGGGGAAAACACAGAGTCCGGCAGTAATTCTTTGAGCGCAGTATTGAAGTTATCTGATGCGGATATGATCAATACACTGTACATTCGTTCTTCAAGACTCATGTTGTCCCCTCCTTTTCATCTGTGTGTTGCTTATTTTTTGCAATAGATATTCAAAATAGATGTGGGAATATGTTCACGGATAAATTCACTTTTGTATGCAGCCATACATGCAGCTTTGAAATCAGCAGGTAATCGTTTTTGCCCGGCAAGTATGGCAGGCTCTGCTTTATAAATATTAAAATCAGCCGGAGCCGGAGGCGTCAGGTTGTTTTGGATTCCATACAGGCTTGCATAAATAAGCAATGTAAATGCCAGATATGGATTGGTGGATGGATCGGCAGAACGAAGTTCTACACGCCGATATTTTCCAACAGCTGCCGGAATACGGATCAACTGTGAGCGGTTTTCATGAGACCAGGAAATGTATTCCGGGGCTTTGTGATTGCCAAAGCGTTTGTAGGAATTAGGCGTAGGATTTAAAAATAAAGTCATATCTTCTATTTTTTCCAATATTCCTGCAATCAGATGGGGCTGGTGATCCTGTGAATCATCTGTAGTTACTGAAAGATTGATGTGAAAACCATTGCCCGGTTCCCCTTCCATTGGTTTGGCGTTAAAATCTGCGTGAAGTCCGTTTCTATGAGAAACTGTTTTTACAACGGTTTGGAAGGTCATTGCATTGTCTGCGGCTGTCAATGGATCGGAATAGCGAAAATCAATCTCGTTTTGTCCAGGGCCTTCTTCATGATGAGAACTCTCAGGATGGATGCCCATTTGCTCCAGCATCAAGCAGATTTCTCTTCGGATATTTTCGCCTTTGTCTTCCGGTGCAAGATCCATATATCCGGCATAGTCGTAAGGCCGCTCTGTGGGAAAATCGTTTTCATCTAACAAGAAGAGATAGAATTCTTCTTCGGCTCCGAAAGAAAATTGATATCCTGCTTCTTCTGCATCTTTGACTGCTTTTTTCAGGAGACTTCTCGTATCACATTCAAAAGGTTTTCCGTCAGGATAAGTAATCTTTGTAAACATTCGAATGACTTTTCCATGTTCCGGTCTCCACGGAAGAACTGATAAAGTGTCCGGTTCCGGATGGAGAAGAAGATCAGAATGAGTTTCATCTCCGAATCCGGTAATGGCAGAGGCATCAAAAGAAATACCGTGCTCGAAGGCGCGAGGCAACTCTTCCGGCATGATGGAGATATTTTTTTGTTTGCCAAATACGTCGCAAAAGGCAAGACGGATAAACTTCACATCTTCCTCTTGCACATATTGGATGACTTCCTGTTTTGAACATTTCATAATGATAACCTGCTTTCTGTTAAATAGAAACATACATCTGTTTGTATGGATTTTTACTGTCAGGAGTCACTACAGTGAACGGCGAGTCCATGACTTGTTCCAGATCAAAGTGAAATAACCTGCAGTATTCTTTGACATAGATTTCAATGGTTTTTCGATCTTCTTCCGAAGCGGGTTGTACAGTTACCTGTTCAGGAAAACGGATGGTGTCACATGTCCCACGCAGATAGAGCTTTCCACCGTGCATACCCGTACAAGGAAAATTGCCGACTGCAGGAGCAGGATCTTGCGTCAGATTCAGAACAAGGATAATACCTCCTGCCTGATATTCTCCGAGAAAGCTTCCGGCTTTTTTCCCGATAACGATGACCGGAATTTTATCATGGTAAGCTTTCATATGGATTCCAGAGCGGTATCCTGCATTGTCACGGATAAAAATACTTCCACCGCGCATGGCATACCCGGCAGCGTCTCCAATTGTTCCGTGAACGATGATTTTTCCTTCGTTCATCGTATCTCCGACAGCATCTTGGGCATTTCCAAGTACAGTAAGCTCTGCACCGTTCAAGTAAGCGCCGAGAGCATTGCCGGGAACCCCTTCGATGGTGAGGTGGAGACCGGACATACCGGCAGCGAGAAAACGCTGTCCGAGACAACCGGTAATGGAAGATATATCGCTTTGTTTTCTAAGTACATCATTGATGGATCGATAGTCCATGTTTTTTGCATTTAATGATTTCATATTATACTATACCTCCGGCTAATATTCTAGAGTTGTTATTCTCCGGCGTGAAGAATTCCGAGAATATCTAGTTCCTTTTGCGTAAGCCCGATTCCTCTTAACATGAGACGATTTCCGCGGAGTGCTTCGATGGAATTGATTCCCATGCCTCCCATCATTTCTTTGATTTCATGATTCCATGCCGTAAGAAGATTAACTAGCCTCCGAGTTCCTTCTTCCGGTTTCAGACGTTTTACAAGCTCCGGTTTTTGGGTGGCAATGCCCCAATTGCAAGTTCCGCTTTGACAGGTACGGCATAGATGGCAGCCAAGAGCAAGAAGTGCGGCTGTACCGATATAGCAGGCATCTGCACCGAGGGCGATGGCTTTGATCACGTCGGCAGAACTTCGGATACTTCCTCCGGCAATGAGAGATACGTTACTTCGTATCCCTTCTTCCCGTAATCTTTGATCTACACTAGCAAGAGCAAGTTCAATCGGAATTCCTACATTGTCGCGGATTCTTGCAGGAGCAGCGCCAGTTCCGCCGCGAAATCCGTCGATGACAATGATGTCTGCCCCACTTCTTGCAACACCGCTTGCAATCGCAGCGATATTATGAACAGCTGCTACTTTGACAATGACCGGTTTTTGATAACCGGTGGCTTCCTTTAAGGAAAATACAAGTTGCCGGAGATCTTCAATAGAATAGATATCGTGGTGTGGTGCGGGAGAAATCGCATCGGAGCCTTCCGGTATCATACGGGTACGTGAAATATCGCCAACAATTTTTCTTCCGGGAAGATGACCGCCAATACCTGGCTTTGCACCCTGTCCCATTTTGATTTCAATGGCTGCACCGGCATTCAGATATTCCTCGTGAACACCAAAACGTCCGGATGCAACTTGAACAATGGTATTTTCTCCATAACAATAAAAATCTTCATGCAACCCACCTTCTCCGGTATTATAAAAAATTCCAAGTTCCTTTGCAGCCTGAGCAAGTGAAGCATGTGCATTGTAGCTGATGGATCCATAACTCATGGCTGAAAAGAGGATTGGCATGGACAGCATAAGTTGCGGCGGGAGATTTTGATTCAGTGTACCATCCGCATTTCTTTGGATACGTTCTGGTTTTTTCCCGAGAAACACACGGGTTTCCATCGGTTCACGCAAAGGATCAATAGGCGGGTTAGTCACTTGAGAGGCATTAATGAGTATATGATCCCAATAGATTGGAAACGGATTTGGATTCCCCATGGAAGCAAGAAGAACGCCACCGCTTCCGGCTTGTCGAAAGACTTCTTTCATTGTTTGTTCTTTCCAAAGATCATTTTCGCGGAATACAGAATTACTTTTTCGGATTTTCAGAGACTGTTCCGGACAAAAACAAACACATCGCTGACAATTGACACATTTGGCATCCTCGCTGATCATCAGATGACGTTCACTGTCATACCGATGTACTCCGTTTGCACATTGTTTTTCGCAGATTCTGCAATTGGTACATCGCATTTCATTTCGTTCAATTTCAAATTCCGGGTAGATAAAATCAATACTCATATGCATGCATCCTCCTTCACACGAATGATGACAGGTTCTCCACCAGCAGGAGCCCATATTTTTTCTACATCAGGTTCCATGGCACGGATAGCAGATTCTTCACTTCCAATCAAAACAAGATCTTTTTTCTCTGCAATTACCATAGAACGAAGTTTTAACCGATCATTCAGGGCCATAAGACCTCCTGAAAAACCGACTACGATGGAAAAAGGTCCGGTCACAAGCAGACTAGAAAAAACGGTACGCAGATATCGAAATTTGTCTTGTTCTGTTTGTGAAGCATTATGATCAATGGTACTCCAGAAAGGAGCAGCAATGACATTGGCAGCTTCCTGAAGAGATAAACCTTGTATACGAACCAAATAATCTAAAATATATGTAATGACCTCCGTGTCTGTCTGAAGCGTACATTTGTATCCAAACATTTCGATGAATCGTCGGTTGGCATCATAGGAAGAAATCTCACCATTGTGTACAACAGAATAATCCAAAAGAGTAAAAGGATGAGCTCCACCCCACCATCCTGGTGTGTTAGTCGGATATCTTCCATGGGCAGTCCAGGAATATGCCTGATACTCTTCCAATCGATAGAAGGCTCCGACATCTTCCGGAAAACCGACAGCTTTGAAGGTTCCCATATTTTTGCCACTGGAGAAAATGAAGGTGCCCGGCATCCGGCTGTTAACGGCAATGACGGTTTTTGCAACAAATTCCTTCTCATCTAATTGTTTGCTATCACAGACAGAGCGCAAAGGAGCAACGAAATAACGCCAGATATCCGGTGCGTCTGTAATCGAAGAAATCTTCCGGGTTGGAATAATCTCTGAATGGATGATTTCAAATCGTTCTTTTAAGAATGCCTCACAGTTTTTTCGAACTTCCCGGCTTTCAAAAAAGATATGAAATGCATAAAAGTCTTTATATTCGGGATAAATACCATATGCAGCAAATCCGCCTCCAAGACCATTGGAACGGTCGTGCATCGGTTCCATTGCACGAATTATCTTATCGCCGGAGATGCAATGACCTTCTCGTGAAATTACAGCAGCAATTGCACATCCGGATGGAATTCGTATCTGTCCTTCAAGTTTCATAGTCATCGGTCCTTTCCCATAAATGTAGAAAAGGCACCCACTTTAATCCAGTTTTCTGGTATTAAAATGAACGCCTTTGCTCATATGCAATTATACTATAGGATGAATTGCATATTGTCAAGAAAAAACAAAATAAGTTTAAAATGTCTTTTGAAAATGAAAGTTTTAAAATGGGAAATTGCAAAAACGGTATTGACAAAAAAAAGACGGAAATGTATAATCGCAAAGGTAAAGGCAAGGGCGTCTTTCATGTATCAGGCATGAAAGGCGCTTTTTTCGTTATTAAAACATATATTGGAGTCTTGTAAACAAAAAAAGGAGGAAAATGTTATGGGAAGAGTATCAGAGTATTTTGGAAGCCTTGTTTTTGATGACAGAGAAATGAAAGCAAATTTGTCCGCACAGGTATACCGCTCACTTCGAAAAACAATCGATGAAGGAGCTAAGTTGGATTTAAGTGTTGCCAATGCAGTGGCAGAGGCAATGAAGAATTGGGCGATAGAAAAAGGAGCGACACACTATACTCATTGGTTCCAACCTCTTACCGGAATTACGGCGGAAAAGCATGACAGCTTTATCTCACCGTCTCCGGATGGAGGAGTGATCATGGAATTTTCAGGAAAAGAGCTGATCAAAGGCGAACCGGATGCTTCTTCATTTCCTTCCGGAGGTCTTCGGGCAACCTTTGAGGCAAGAGGATACACTGCATGGGATCCGACCTCTTATGCATTTATCAAAGGAAAAACTTTATGTATTCCGACAGCATTCTGTTCCTACGGGGGAGAAGCATTAGATAAAAAGACTCCGTTGCTTCGTTCTATGGAAGCCTTAAACAGACAAGCCTTGAGAATTTTACGATTGTTTGGCAATGATCAGGTGAAATGTGTCCGTACATCGGTGGGACCGGAGCAGGAATATTTTTTAATTACAGAAGAAATGTTTGAACAACGTCCGGATTTAAAATTCACAGGAAGAACACTGTTCGGAGCAAAGTCGCCAAAAGGGCAGGAGATGGATGATCATTACTTTGGCGTGATTAAGCCGCGGGTAGCAGCTTATATGGAAGAATTGAATGAAGAATTGTGGAAGGTTGGCGTTTTGGCAAAAACAGAGCACAATGAGGTCGCGCCGTCCCAGCATGAGTTGGCGCCAATTTATACAACGACCAATATAGCTACAGATCAGAACCAACTTACAATGGAAATCATGCAAAAAGTAGCCGCAAAGCATGGCTTGGTTTGTTTACTGCATGAAAAACCTTTTGCAGGTGTAAATGGAAGTGGAAAACATAACAACTGGTCGTTGACAACAGATGCAGGAGTGAATCTGCTTTCGCCGGGTGAAACGCCGTATGAAAATGCACAGTTCCTTTTATTCTTATGCGCAGTAATAAAAGCGGTGGACGATTATCAGGATCTTCTTCGCATATCGGTTGCAACCGCCGGGAACGATCACCGATTAGGGGCAAATGAAGCACCGCCGGCAGTCGTGTCCGTATTTCTTGGAGATGAGTTGAACGAGGTATTGAAAGCAATTGAACGGGATGAAACATACAATGGAGTGACAAAAACACAGATGCGTCTAGGAGTAGACGTACTTCCAAAATTCAACAGAGACACAACGGATCGAAACAGAACCTCTCCGTTCGCGTTTACCGGGAATAAATTTGAGTTCCGTATGCTTGGATCGTCCAACAGTATTGCATGCGCTAACATTATGCTGAACAGCGCGGTAGCGGAAAGTCTTCGGATCTATGCCGACAGATTGGAAAAAGCCGACAATTTTGAAGAATCGTTGCATCGAATGATCCAAAATACGATCAAAGATCATAAGAAGATCATTTTCAATGGAAATGGATATGATGACGCATGGATCAAAGAAGCGGTGGAAGAGCGGGGACTATTAAATTATCGGACAACACCGGATTGTATGCCACATCTTTTGGATAAAAAGAATGAAGAAATGCTGATTCGCCACAGAGTATTTTCAGAAGCGGAACTGAAATCCAGATGTGAGATTATGCTGGATAACTACAACAAGACGGTTGTGATTGAAGCGACTACGATGGTTTCTATGGCGAAGAAGGAAATCGTACCTTCGATCGAAGCCTATGAAAAAGAACTCGCCGACACAGCGGCTGTAAAAAAAGCTGTCAATCCAGATATTTCCTGTGGCTATGAGACGACGCTTTTGAAAAAACTTTCAACGCTTGGAGATCGTATTTATGAAAAAGCGGAAGGATTAGAACAGGCATTATTAGAAATTGGAAAAGAAGAGGATGTCATCGAAAAAGGATATATGATCCGGGATGAAGTATTGACAAAAATGAGTGAACTTCGTCTCGTATGTGATGAAGCAGAAACATTGACTGCGAAGTCGTATTGGCCATATCCGACTTATGGAGACATACTTTTCAGCGTAAGATAGAGGAGGGATGCATATGTGTGCGATCATGGGATATTGTAGTGAAGACTTGTCAGAAGAAGTGTTCCGAAGTTATCTGCAAAGGACGTCTTCCAGAGGACCGGATGATACGAAGGTTGTAGATACGGGAAAAGGATTTCTTGGCTTTCAAAGATTGGCAATCATGGACTTAACGGATACAGGTATGCAGCCGTTTGTTCTTCATGGAAATTATGTGGTATGTAACGGTGAAATCTACGGGTTTCAAGAGCTTCGCAGATCTTTAAAGAAGGAGTATACATTTTTCAGCGATTCGGATTGTGAGATTCTTCTCCCGATGTATGAAATTTACGGAACCGATATGTTTGCAATGCTGGATGCGGAATTCGCCTGCATTATATATGATGGAGCGACCGGAACTTATGTGGCGGCACGAGATCCCATTGGTATCCGTCCTCTGTATTATGGATATACGGAAAAAGGTGGAATTGTTTTTGCAAGCGAACCAAAGAATCTGGTTGGACTTGTAACGACCATCCGACCATTTCCTCCCGGACATTACTACAAAGACGGACAATTCATCTGCTATCGAGATCCGGCGGCTGTCGATAAAGTATGTAAGGATGATTTGGATGTGATCTGTCAGAACATTCATGACAAATTGATCGTAGCTGTAGAAAAAAGATTGGTATCAGATGCAAAAGTTGGATTTTTGTTATCCGGTGGTCTGGATTCTTCTCTTGTATGTGCGATTGCAGCAAAACATAGTTCACAACCAATCCGCACCTTTGCCATCGGGATGAGTGAAGATGCGATCGATCTCAAGTATGCACGACAGGTGGCTGACTATATCGGAAGCTTCCACACAGAAGTCATTATTACGAAAGAGGACGTACGACAATCTTTAAAGGAAGTAATCCGGATTCTCGGAACCTTTGATATAACAACGATACGTGCAAGTATCGGGATGTATCTGGTATGTAAGGCAATTCACGAAACAACAGATATCAGGGTGCTTTTAACAGGAGAAATATCCGATGAGTTATTTGGATATAAATATACGGATTTTGCACCTTCGGCAGAAGCGTTCCAGCGAGAGGCGGAGAAAAGAATTCGGGAGATCCATATGTATGATGTTCTTCGGGCAGATCGTTGTATTGCATGTAATTCTCTGGAAGCAAGAGTTCCCTTTGGGGATTTGGACTTCGTACAGTATGTCATGTCCATAGATCCGGAAATCAAGAGAAATACATATGGCAAAGGAAAATACCTTCTTCGCAGAGCATTTGCAGAGGATCATTTATTACCGGAAGAAATCATATGGAGAGAAAAAGCCGCTTTTTCCGATGCAGTCGGACATTCTATGGTGGATGATTTAAAAGAATATGCGGATAACTTTTATACAGAAGAAGAATTTGTGGATAAGTGTCAGCGTTATATCCACGCAAAACCTTTTACAAAGGAATCATTGCTTTACCGGGAAATTTTCGAAACTTTTTATTCTGGACAAAGTCAGATGATTTCGGCATTTTGGATGCCGAATCAGGAATGGGAAGGATGTCAGGTGAACGATCCTTCCGCCAGAGTATTGGCAAATTACGGAGCAAGTGGAATTTAGGAGAATGAAAATGAATAAAGAAATGTATACGAATAAGAAAGAAAAATTATACGAAGGAAAGGCGAAAATTGTATATGAAACAGAAAATCCACAGCTACTGATCGTATCCTATAAAGATGATGCGACAGCGTTTAACGGATTAAAAAAAGGAACCATTCAAGGAAAAGGAATCATTAACAATCAAATGAGCAACCGTTTGATGGAACGTCTGCAAGAAGCAGGCGTTCCAACCCATTTCGTAAAAGAACTAAACGAAAGAGAAACGCTTGTGAAACGTGTATCGATTGTTCCACTAGAGGTTATTGTAAGGAATATATCTGCCGGTTCATTTTCCAAACGTTATGGAGTAGAGGAAGGAATCGTGTTTGAAACGCCAACATTAGAATTCTCATATAAAAATGACGATTTAGGAGATCCGTTGATTAATGATGATCAGGCGGTCGCCTTAAAAATTGTAACGAAAGAAGAACTGCAAACAATTCGAAGCTATGCATTTGCCGTTAATTCATTTTTAAAAGAATTCTGGGCTTCCTGCGGTGTGATTCTTGTAGATTTTAAAATAGAATTCGGAAAAACAAAAGACGGAACCATAATTCTGGCAGATGAAATCAGCCCGGATACATGCAGACTTTGGGATGAGAAGACGAAAGAAAAGCTGGATAAAGATCGTTTTCGCCGGGACCTTGGAGGAGTAGAAAGCGCTTATGAAGAAGTGATGAAGCGGATGCTTCAGAAAATCTAGGAGGAAGAGCATGGCAAAGTATATTTTTGTAACCGGAGGAGTAGTATCCGGTCTTGGAAAAGGAATCACGGCAGCTTCTCTTGGAAGGCTGCTGAAAGCAAGAGGCTATAAAGTAGCCGCGCAAAAATTAGATCCGTATATCAATGTGGATCCGGGGACGATGAGCCCTTATCAGCACGGTGAGGTCTATGTGACAGAGGATGGTACGGAAACAGATCTGGATCTGGGACATTACGAAAGATTTATCGATGAAGACTTGAACAGGTATTCAAATCTGACAACTGGAAAAGTATATTGGAATGTTCTAAATAAAGAAAGAAGAGGGGAATATCTTGGAGGTACCGTTCAGGTAATCCCACATATTACAAATGAAATCAAAGAATTTATCTATCAGGTAGGGAAAAAAACGGAGGCGGATATTGTCATTACAGAGATCGGAGGTACGATCGGTGACATGGAATCGCAGCCTTTTATTGAAGCTGTGCGGCAGATTTCTCTGGAAGTCGGGAAAGAAAACAGTCTCTTTATTCATGTAACGCTGGTGCCGTTTTTACAGGGATCGAAGGAACATAAAACAAAACCAACCCAACATTCGGTAAAAGAACTGCAAGGGATGGGTGTCAATCCGGATGTGATCATTCTTCGCTGTGATCAACCGCTAGAAGAATCCATTTTCAAAAAAATTACATTGTTTTGTAATATAAAAAGAGAGTGCGTCATAGAAAATCTGACCGTATCCAATCTCTATGAAGCACCTTTGATGCTGGAAAAGTCAAAGTTTTCTAAAGTTGTGCTTCAAGAGCTTGGACTAGAAGCACCTACCCCGGATCTAAGAGAATGGGAAGAGATGGTAGAAAAAAGCAAGCATTTGGAAAAAACAGTACAGATCGGATTGGTCGGTAAGTATGTAGGACTTCACGATTCCTATCTCTCTGTCGCAGAGGCACTTCGTCATGCCGGATACGCGCATCATGCAAAGGTAAAAATCCAATGGATTGATTCGGAGACAATTACAAAAGAAAGCTGCAAAGAATTATTGCATGGATTGGATGGAATTCTGATACCGGGAGGTTTTGGAAGTCGTGGAACAGAGGGAATGATTCTGGCGGCTGAGTATGCGAGGAAAATGAATATCCCGTATTTGGGCATTTGTCTTGGTATGCAGATTGCAGTCATCGAATTTGCAAGAAATGTCATAGGGCTTCAGGATGCCAATTCTGGAGAATTTGATGAACAATGTAATCATAAGGTCATTGATTTTATGCCGGATCAGAGCAGTACGACTGAGAAAGGCGGTACTTTAAGACTAGGAGCCTATCCTTGTATTTTAAAAGAGGGTACTACAATCAGAAAAACTTATGGGGAAAAAGAAATCAGCGAAAGACACAGACATCGTTATGAGTTGAATCCTGATTACAAAGAAATCCTTCAGGAACATGGGTTAACGTGTAGCGGAACGTCTCCTGATGGCAGGTTGGTAGAGACAGTTGAGCTTAGTGACAGACCTTTTTATATTGGAGTACAGTATCATCCGGAATTCAAAAGTCGCCCAAATCGTCCGCATCCACTTTTCCAAGGTTTGATAGGAGCGGCAATCGAATATGGAGAAACGAGGGAAAAAGAATGAGTATTCATGAAGAATGTGGAGTGTTTGGAGTGATAAGTCCCAACAATATTAATGTTGCGGGAATGGTGTATTATGGACTATATGCTCTTCAGCACAGAGGTCAAGAAAGTTGTGGAATTGTTGTGAATGAGGATGGCATTTTTTCTTCGTATAAAGATTTAGGGCTCGTCAGCGACGTGTTTTCCTCTGAAGTTCTTACAAACTTTCCAGAAGGGATGATGGCAGTTGGTCACGTGCGTTATGGAACGACGGGTGCAACGAACCGCAACAATTGCCAGCCTATTGAAGTAAATCATCAGAAAGGAAAGCTTGCAATTGCCCACAATGGAAATTTAAGTAATGCAGAAGAACTGCGAAGCAATCTGGAACTATCAGGTGCAATTTTCCATACGACCAGCGATACAGAAACAATTGCATACATTATAACAAGGGAGCGTCTGAAAAAATCATCGATAGAAGATGCAGTAAGCGCCGCCATGGAAAAACTAGATGGAGCATATTCTCTGATTTTGATGTCTGCACAGAAAATGATCTGTGTCAGGGATCCGTATGGCTTTCGTCCACTTTGTTATGGAAAAACACCGGATGGAGTTTATGTGGCGGCATCGGAAAGCTGTGCGCTGAAAGCGGTCGGCGCAGAACTGATACGAGATGTAGAACCTGGAGAAATCATAGTTTTTAGCAAAGAAGGAATCGTTTTTCGAAAAGAACATTGTAGGAAAAAGAAGAAAAAAATCTGTATTTTTGAATACATCTATTTTGCAAGACCGGATTCTATACTCGATGGCGCCTCTGTACAACGAGCGAGGATAAAGGCAGGAGAACTTTTAGCGTGTCAATATCCGGTCAACGCAGATCTTGTGATTGGAGTACCGGATTCTGGATTGGATGCTGCGCTAGGCTTCAGTCGAGTATCCCATATTCCGTATGGAATTGGGCTGATTAAAAATAAATACATTGGAAGAACCTTTATCTCTCCGGGACAAAGTTCACGAGTCGATAAAGTGAAGATTAAATTAAGCGCTGTAGAGGAAAGTGTCAAAGGAAAGAAAATTGTACTTGTGGATGATTCCATTGTAAGAGGAACAACAAGCAAATGCATTGTAAAAATACTTCGTGAAGCAGGAGCAAAAGAAATTCATATGCGTATCTCTTCCCCGCCATTTTTAAATCCTTGTTACTATGGAACAGATATAGATTCCAGAGAAAATCTGATCGCCTGCAATCATAGTGAACAGGAAACAGCAGAAATCATAGGTGCGGATAGTCTTGGCTATCTGTCCGTAGATTCACTTTCAAATCTAATTGATTGTCAGGAGTATTGTAGAGCATGTTTTGATGGTGTGTATCCAACAAAAATCCCGTCAGATACAAGAAAAAATCGGTTTGAACAAAAATTATCAGAGCGGAATAAGGAATAAAGTGAGAAAAAATTCGTATTTTCTTTTCTATGCATTTGTACTATAATGGAAAAGCCGAAAGGTAATAAAAATAATAATTAAAAGGAATGAAAAAATGAAACGAATTTTATTAATGGTATTCCGAAATATTATTCTTGTTCCGTTCATGTGGTGCAGGCTTTGCTATGTGGCAGCTCATGCTGATAAATATCCGGAACAGAAGCGGTATGATATGCTTCGGTTTATAGTTCGAAGAGCAAACAAAGGCGGCAATGTGATCATCGAAGCACATGGAAAAGAAAATATTCCAAAGAAAAGCGGATTCATGTTCTATCCGAATCATCAAGGAATGTATGATGTGCTTGCCATTGTGGAGGCTTGCAAGACACCGTTTTCTGTGGTTGCAAAAAAAGAAGTAGAAAACGTACAGTTTTTGAAACAGGTTTTTGCATGTATGAAAGCATTTACTATGGATCGTGATGATATTCGCCAGTCTATGCAAGTGATTATGAATGTAACAAAAGAGGTAATGAATGGAAGAAATTACTGTATTTTTGCAGAAGGAACGAGATCAAAGCTTGGCAATAAGTTATTAGAATTCAAAGGTGGAAGTTTTAAAGCTGCTACAAAAGCAAAGTGTCCGATTATTCCGGTAGCGCTTATAGATTCTTTCAAACCATTTGATACCAATTCAATTTCGCCGGTTACAGTCCAGGTACATTTCTTAGAACCATTATTATATGAAGAATATAAAGATATGAAGACAAATGAAATTGCTGAGATTGTAAGAGAAAGAATTGCTGCAATCGTAGAAAAAGCGGACTAGAATTATATATTTTGTATTAGCAATGGCTGGCGGTGTTTTTTATCGTGAATTTACAAAATGGAATGGATACACAGAACAGACAACTTTGCTCGAAGAGAATGCATTATTAAAAAAATTCTTTGTTCTATATAATATTGCGCTTCCGTTTATGTCGCTTATGATGTTAATCCGTGGAACTGTTTAAGTGCTTGGAATCAATCTTGGGAAAATGGGAAATGGAATGATTTCCGGTCTTGCAGGGCTATCACATATTGGGATTATGATTGCACTTTTGATGCTGTTAATTTCAATAAAACGCGAAATGATCCAAAAATAAAAAAATATTAAAAAAAGCGTTGACAAGATGAAATCCATTTAGTATAATCAATCATGCGCTGTGAACAGCAGAGCAAAATATTATATGAAAAAACAGTTCGGAGAAATACTCAAGAGGCCGAAGAGGTGCCCCTGCTAAGGGTATAGGTCGGGTAACCGGCGCGAGGGTTCAAATCCCTCCTTCTCCGTTTGA